>Ga0214923_10001227_pt1 | contig 36991 bp, 41 predicted proteins | sample LL1510_MetaG_FD_177993 | JGI IMG/M metagenome (GOLD analysis project Ga0214923, IMG submission 177993) | Freshwater microbial communities from Lake Lanier, Atlanta, Georgia, United States - LL-1510 | ecosystem: Environmental > Aquatic > Freshwater > Lake | place: USA: Georgia | collected...
GAACTCCACCTTCCTCTACCATCTTCAAGCTATCCAGTTTCGAATGCACTTCCTCGGTTGAGCCGAGGGATTTCACACCCGACTTAAATAGCCGCCTACACGCGCTTTACGCCCAATGATTCCGAACAACGCTTGCACCCTACGTATTACCGCGGCTGCTGGCACGTAGTTAGCCGGTGCTTCCTTTAAAGGTACCGTCACTCGTGATGGATATTAGCCATCACGTCTTTCTTCCCTCCCGACAGGGCTTTACAACCCGAAGGCCTTCGTCACCCACGCGGCGTCGCTGCGTCAGAGTTTCCTCCATTGCGCAATATTCCCTACTGCTGCCTCCCGTAGGAGTCTGGACCGTGTCTCAGTTCCAGTGTGGCTGATCAACCTCTCAGATCAGCTAACCGTCAGAGCCTTGGTAGGCCGTTACCCTACCAACTAGCTGATGGTGCGTAAGCTCATCCTCAATCGTTAGCTTATAAATAGAGGCCAACTTTAACCCCTGTGACTTATGTCACTGTGGTCTCATTCGGTATTAGCCCTCCTTTCGGAAGGTTATCCCCATTTTGAGGGAAGATTACCTACGTATTACTCACCCGTCTGCCACTTTACTCACGAGTTGCCCCGCTTTCTCGTTCGACTTGCATGTATTAGGCACGCCGCCAGCGTTCGTTCTGAGCCAGGATCAAACTCTTCAGTTAAAGTTTTGATTCAGCGCAAAGCGCTGATTTAATTAAACTTTCTGAAGCAGAATCTTTTTTAGAAAAAGACTCAACAAACTATTGATTCAAAGAGCCCATTACTTGGCGTCACTGCTATTCAGTTTTCAAAGATCAAAATCAACTAAAACTCAAGAGTGTGAGTTTTAGTTAGACTCGCTGTTAATTGTCAACAGCTTTGTTGGAGATCTTTTAGCGGTTCAAAGAATTTTAAAGAACCTCGACCTAGCTGAAAATTCAAAGATGCAAAACTCAATTCCAGTGAGGTGCAATTTAGCCACTCTTTCAGACTTGGCAAGAGAGAAATAAAGTTTTTTTTGCTTTGTTTGAAAACCGACCTTTTTGAGGGGTATTATGTGGGTTATGGAACCTAATGTGATTGTTGGCGGAGGTATTTCAGGGCTTTTGATTGCTCGGATCCTCCAAGAAAAGAAACTTTCGTTTGTTGGTTTTGAAAAATCGGCTCGTTTAGGGGGAAGAGGAGAAGTCGGACCCCACCGAATTTTAAAAACAGACACCGTCTCACTTTTAACTGAGCTCGTGCCTGAAGTGAATTGGCTCACGACTGAAGCAGAAGTTCAGGAAAGAATAAAAGGAGAGTTTAGTCCGATACGAGATTTATACTCTGAAGCAGAAAAATTTTATTTAACTTCGACACTGTTCACACCCTCTGCACCTTTTGATCAGATTTTGGGAAAGCTCGCGGCGCCAGTTCAAGAACGGTTTCACCAACAGAAAACGGTTACTCAAGTTCATGGAGATACAAAGACACTTGAGTTCTCAGATGGAACTGAACAGAAATTTGAGAAACTGTTTTGGTGTTCTGACTTATCTTTGCTTTTTAAACTCTGGGTAGGAGAACCTCTGAGCGCGCCCAAAGCTTCCAAAAAGGCTGCCGAAATGCCCTCTGGAGTTAATTTAACGTTTGATTTGGATTCTCCGCTTTTCGAATCAAAAAATACGGTGGTACTGCCGTTTAGGTTTAAAGATTTCAAACTCAGAGCCCTGGGAATACCCGATCTCAATGATGAGGGCCTTCCTCACCGACTCCATTGGATAATGTTTCTGCCAAAAGAACTGATGGAGGACCGAGAAGAAGTTGCTAAGTGTGTCCGCACTTTGAAACGAGAACTGCTGAAGGAATTTCCCGAGCTGACTCAGAAGACAAAAAGGGAAAAAATTGTCTATTTGCCAGTTCTTTCGGGAGAAGAGACTGCTCACTGGGCTTCCTTGGAAATTGCCCCAGATATTTATTACCTGGGACCTCAAATTTATCTCAATGAAGAACAAGCCGAATGGCGAAACTTAGACCTTTTAGTCTCGAATGTTTCTCATCTGCGATCCAAAGAGTTTCAACCCGCTTCATGAGAAACTTGATTCTGGTTGTTCTGGCTCTATCGCTAGGGCTGGTTTCGTGCGTTCAACCAACCCGCTCCCCCGACCCTTTTCTCACACCAGTTATCATTGTCCACTCAAATGATATCCACGGAAGGGCTTGGCCATTCTTGCGAGAAGATGGAAAATGGGTGGGCGGATATGCGGCTCAGGCAAGACTCATCTCCGAAATTCGAAAAGAGGCGGAAGAAAAAAATGCTGCGTTACTGGTGTTGTCCGCAGGAGACGTAAATACCGGCGTTCCTGAATCAGACTTTTCGGAGGCGCGACCTGACTTCGAATCGATGAAAGCAATTGGTTATGATGCCATGGTTGTGGGGAACCACGATTTTGATCACGGGGTGGATCTTCTTCTCAAACAACTTTCCTGGGTAAAGTTTCCTTTCCTGGCAGCAAATATCAAATTGAAGAGTACGAAACAGCCCTTGTTTCCATCGGATTTGATGATTGCTCGACAAGGAATTCATTTTGGGGTTTTGGGAGTTACAACGGATCAACTCAGCAGACTGATTTTATCGGAACACGCAAATCAGTTATTGGTGGAAAATGGCATCGAAGCAGCCAGTCGAATTGCCAAGAAGTTGAAGAGAGAGGGCGGTGAAGTATTGATTGCTCTAAGCCATCTGGGGATTAGTCAGTCTGGATTGAGCATTCATCGACACATCCCAAACGACGATCGGCAGTTGGCTCAAAAGGCTCCCGAGCTTGATTTAATTGTGGGAGGTCATTCACACACTTTTATTAAAGAAGGCCTCAAAGAAGGAAACGCTCTGATCGTTCAATCTGGCTACCGGGGTGACTATGTTGGTCGGGTAGATCTGTTGTGGGACAAACAGAAAAAACAAATCCTTACCAGGAAGGCTCAACTTGTAGAAGTCGACCCCGCCGATGGAGAGGATCTAGAAATCAAAAAACTGGTTCTTCCCTACAAAGAAAAATATGAAAAGGAATTGGGCGTACCGGTCTTTGAGTCCAAGCGGGTCATTTTAGGACAGCGAAACCAAACCCATAACCTGGAAATTCCTTTGGGCAATCTAGTCTGTGATGCTCTCAGAGGGGAAACGCAGACCGATATTGCTTTTTTTAACTCTGGGGGAATTCGCTCAAGTCTTCCCGCAGGCACGGTCTTAAGGCGAGATGTTTTGGAGGCTTTTCCTTTTAAAAACCGGGTCTCCACGGGAATCGTAAAAGGACGGCATCTGGTTGAGCTTCTGAATGATGGTTTGCACGAGGGCAACTATGCCGGAGGAGTTCTGCAGGTTTCTGGACTTTCTTATGAAATCAAGGGCGGAAAGGTTACTTCAGTAAAAGTTGGGGGGAAGAAAATAAATCCAGATAAAGATTACACGTTTTCTACTAACAGCTACGTTAGCTCTGGCGGAGATAAGTTAAAATCCATTTTAAAAGCTCGCTCAGTCAAGAATGGAACTCAGAGTATCGACGAGGTTCTCATTCAATACGCTTCAAAACTAAAACTTGTTGATTCGGATATCGAGAGTCGAATTAATCTAAAAGATCCTTTGAATCCCTAGAAAAAAAGGGTTCCTGAAGCTCTACTAAGTTGGAGGGAGGCCACCTCAATCGTTTGGCCTTTAGGGCAATACCATTAGGATGAAACCTTTTTCCAGAACCGTAAAGTTTATCTCCGATAATCGGGCATCCCATAAAAGCAAGCTGGGTCCGAATTTGGTGAGTACGTCCCGTATGAAGATCAACTTCGATTTGGAAAAAGCTGTTTTCGCCCAATTCTTTTGGGACACAGTTGAGAACCGACAACTCGCAAGACAGCCAACCGGGGTTGGACTCAGCAGAGAGAACTTTTGGACTCCGCTCTGAAGGCTGCATCCAATGAATGTGATGACCGAGGGGACAGGGCTTCTCGACTAAAGCCACATAAGTTTTCTGCAGACTTCTCTCACTTAACATTCGATTAAACTTGGCCTGGTAATCTTTGTTTTTGGCAAAGAGCAAAACTCCTCCCACTGGCGTATCCAATCGCTGTGTGACAAAGAGCTCACATCTTAAAACTTTTCGCATTTGAGCCAGACAGTTTTCAATCGCGTTATCAACGGTTGCGTGCGTGGGAATTCCTGCTGGCTTATTAATCACTATAAAATCAGCGGTTTCTTTAATCAGGCTGCTTCCCCAATCCACCCCAACAGCCGGAAATCGTTTGGGGTGCAAATGCAATCGAAGATAGGTTCCCTGAGCTAAATCCCTATCTTCAAAGAGGCGCCTTTTATTTGAGTAAATAGCCCCGAGGGTGATCAGCTCCGATGATCGCTCATTACTTATCTTGAAGTGCTCGGTCAGTATTTTTTTCAAGCTCGTTGGCTTCGCGGTCACATGGTGAAAAATGCGATTTGAGGGGATAAGGGCCATAAAATTAAGCTCTTTTAACAGATGTTTATTTTAGTTAACAGCTATGTTAACACTAGTTCCAACTGAAGATGCCCCTAACCGAGGTACAGTGGTATGGGAGAAAAAGTAACACAGGAAATTATTAGTCGTCCGAACCTGTTTGACTATTTTGATTACCGAGATTTTCTTCAAGATTTCTATCACTTCCACAAGAAAAGAAATACTGCTTACAGTTACCGACTTTTTGCCCGTAAAGCCAAACTTGGCTCTCCAAATTACTTAAAGCTCGTCGTGGATGGAAAACGGCGAATAACCGATAGAACCCTTTATCAATTTTCTCGAGGCCTTGGACTTAATCGGGACGAAGAAAAATATTTTCGAGAGCTAGTCATGTATCAAGAGGTGTCTGATCCAGATAGCAAAGATCAGCATCTAAAAGCCTTGATGAAGTATCAGGAAAAGCAAAGAACTCCTACTCCCTTGACCGAAACACGCAGCCGGGCGCTGAGTGATTGGCATCACCTGGTTATCAGAGAGCTGGTAGCTACCAAAGGGTTTAAAGAGGATCCCTCTTGGATGGTTAAACGCCTCGGGGGAAAAATCACAGAAACACAAGCCAAAGAAAGCCTTGAGCTTTTATTGAGCTTGAAGCTTTTAAAACGAAATCATGAGGGGAAACTAGAACAAACAGAACCTCTCCTCACCAGCTCCGATGACGTGCCAGCCCACCTGTTGCGGTCACTTCACCGCTTCTATCTTCGACGGGCTCTGGCTTCCATTTTTTCAGTTACCTCTGACAAACGAGAAATGTCAGGTTTGCTTTTGGCTATTCCTGCTAATCGACTCAAGGAAGTCAAAGAAGAGATTAAAGAATTTCGTAAGAAGCTAAATCGAAAATATGGAATGGAAAAAGCCGGCGAAGACGTTTTCTTTGCCGGCCTTTATCTATTTCCCATTACTCAAAAGGCAGAATAAAAGCAGCTTGGGTTAGCTTTTTTATTCTTTTACCACCCAAACTTTGGTGTTAGCGATGACTTCATCAAAAACACGAATGGGTACTGTATAGACTCCCAATGCTTTAATAGGTTCCACCAAAAGAATATCCTTCTTATCAATTTGGAATCCTTCTGCAGCGAAAGCCTTTTCGATATCTTGGGTCGTAACCGCACCAAATAGTTTATCTTGCTCTCCGACCTTCTTCGAAATTGAACAAGAGGTTCTTTCAAGCTTTGCCTTGATTCCTTCAGCTTCTTTCTGTCGCTTTACTCGTCGAGCTTCTAAAACAGAGCGTTCGTGCTCAAACGCTCTCAAATTATTAGCTGTTGCTGGAATTGCAAAAGCTCTTGGAATTAAAAAGTTACGCGCAAAACCGGGCGCCACTTTTACAATGCTTCCTGCGGTCCCAAGCTTTGGAACATCTTCTCTTAGAATAACTTTCATACTGCCTCCTCTAATGGTTCAGTCTGACACCCCATCAGACTGTTCTTTTTAATGAAAACAAACGGGGACATCAAGCCAAGTCCCACCAATGCGTAAAATCCGATAAAGAGAAATCCCACATAAACAAAAGCCCTAAGACCACTTTTCCAGCCTCTTTGAGCCATGAACTGCGATAATACCGTCATTCCTCGAATGCTAAAGAACACAAAAAATACGTGTAACAGACCCGCCAACCAGTATTGAGAGGGGGTTTGATTAAAAGCATTCGCTGCCCACAGAACTAGAACGAGCACACTCATCACCCAAGGAAGCCTCAGCTCTCTTAGCTTTTGGCTGCTATAAACATCTTTTTCACTTTGCCATTTTAAATGAGCGGCTAAGCCAATACTGAACCAAACAGAAAGAAGGCAGCCTGAAAGAAAATAAAAAGGGCCCTGATAAAAGAGCAGGTTTCGAAGCGTGGCCAGATCCCAACCAGGAACAAGTAAACCGCTTTGTTGAGCTTGATCAACGACTCGATCTACAAATTGGGTCCAAGCAGAAATCAAACTTGCAAGATCCAAAGACTGAGCAAGAACCCCCAAACCAATAAAGCCCAGAACTGAGACAAGTAACAACGTACGCACCAGGAGAGTCCAAACAGGAATTTGACGTTGGACACTGTCCGCAACGAAGACTGCCAAAACAAAAGACAAAAGTACGATGGGTAAAGGAACTTCTAAAACCAACAACGCAATCAAGGCGCCCGCGATACTAACCACTTTGGGCCAGTAATCTGGCAATCGACGGTGAACCAAAATTACAGCAAACGAGCTCATTAAAACGGAAGAAAACCCAAGCCCACACAAAAGGGCATAGAACGGCAAACTGAAAAGACTTACCGGCTCTACCTTTTCCTGTTTTTCATTTTGGTCGTTAACCAATCTCATTTAAAACACTCGCTAAAACTTTTGTCTCTTTTTCGGAGACGCCTTGCCGATTTCTAAAGCTCCGGCTCCAAAGCTGCCCAGAAACTTCCAAATTTAATCCGACTTTCAATCGAGAAAACCAGAGCTCAGCTAATTCTCCTGAAAGAACCACATCGAAATATCCCATATTGGTCAGCTCCAAATGGGACTGCTTAACCGCTATGACTACTTCTCCTACCGGAACCCCCGAGGGCGTATAACGAAGTGAACCCACTTGGCTCACCTTGCCTACCAGAAAAACCTCGTTTCTCTCCGTAGAAGAAGGCTTCAAGCGAGAATTAAGCCTGTTGTTGTGGCTGGTGTTGAGCACGCTTTCGTTGCTCTTTTGCCTCTCGGTTCTTTTTCATTTCTTCTTCAGCCAAAGTGATCTGCTTTTTGATCTTCGTATAATCGTAATCAGCTTCCACTTGGACGGTAATGAAACGAATTACGTCTCCTAAAATCTTGAAATGGCGTTCAATTTCTTCAACAACGCCTGATTTGCCTTTGTAAACAACGACGGAGTAGCTTCCCATCGTTTCGTCATTGATAGGATATGCCAACTGAGTTAGGCCCCAGTTATCTCGGTTAACCACTTTACCGCTGAATTTTTCAATCACATTATCGACTTTTTGATGAATGGCGTTTGCCTCAGCTTCTGGCAAACCAGATTTCAAAATATAAACGGTTTCGTAGGTATTAGAAGTGCTGTAAGACATTTTTTTCTCCTCATGGACAGAGGCACACCCTGTGCCTCACGGCCCTAAATTAATAGAGCAAGGTTATTTCTAAACCCTGGAGATCTAACAGGACTTACCAACCTTTACAACTCTAAAGGGACATCTAGAAGGGTCTGCTCCCAGCTGGCCAGGTTCCTGACGGTTTTTTGATTATGGAGTGCTTGTTCGAGCTGCCAGAAAGAAAGCTCAAACCCTTTTAGATTCGGGGGGTTGTCGCTTGGTAGAGTGGTCACCGAATAAGAGGTTTGGCTGAGGTCCTTTTGATGTTCCCCGAGAACAAACCGGGGAAAAAAGCTAACTCGAATGATTTTTCCCCGAACACAATGAAAAATAAAAGCGTCAGTGGAGCCTGGGTTTTCAATTTGGATACAAGCGATTTCGTTCTGAGTTAGGGCAGACTCAAGTTTCTGAAACAAAGTCCGGAGCCGTTCGCATTGATCTTTGAAAACCAAATCTGAAAACTCAAGTAGAGTCGTTGGTTTTGCTGTTCTTGAAAGAACCGTGGACCAAGGGAAGGGTAATAAAAAGTCCGTCAAAGCGTTTTCCGGGGCAGGGTGTCTTTCCGGAAGAAGAACTGAGTGCCTTAAAACCACTTTGGGATGGGGGGGCAACGCTGTGGCATCTAGTAGAACGCGAATGTTGCCATTTTCAAAAGATAAAACCCTTAATGTGTTTCCTGGTAGTTCTTCAGTGAAGACAAAGTTTTCGAGCCAAAATCCAAGCCGCTGGGCAAAACCCCAGCGGTTTGAGGGTTTAACTTCGTTTGCAAAGATTCGCTGAAAGAGCATCATACGAAAGTCTCCCGGAGCTTTTCATAGAAGTTCTCTTTGGCTTCCCAAAGTTGATCCGTGAGAGCACTGGGCTTCCACTGTAGACTTTCCATATTTTCATCCCATTTTGGGATGCCAAACGGAAAAAACACTTTGCCTCCGGTCTCAATAAAAGAGCTCAACGTGGTGTGCGCTTTTCGAGAGATAAATTTTGAGCAAATCACCACACATGATTTGGTTTCTGAAGTGGGCACCCATGAGTTCAGCCAGGAAAGAGTTTCACCAAAAGAAGCGGCTTCAATTTTTAACAGCTCCGCTATTCGAAATGCCCTCAAAGTATTGGGGTCAACCTCCCCCTGTACCAAAACGGGATTAAAACCAGTCTGATCATCGTTCAAGTCCAGTAGCGTATCATCAACAACAACACTGTTGGTTTTATTGGCTGGTGTATATGACGTAGCAAGTGGAACCCACGGAACTTTGTTTTGTCCAAAAAGGGCTTTTATTTCGTCTTCCCAAATTCTTAAGGTTTTTGCCTTCAAAGATCTGTATTCCCAGAAAGCTATCCAGGGCCGTTTAGTGATCATGGTTTTCAAACCGCTAGGCTTCGAAACCGACTGGAAGTTGTTAAAGTTGGTTTGAAATAAAGCATTGAACCGTTCAATAGAACCATATCGTTGAGACAGTTCCTTCTCGATAAACATAGCATCCATTTGGGATGAATCAGATCGCAAAACACCCCAATCAAAAGAAACGCTTTGAATGCTACCCTCGGGGGACTGATGAAGGCTCAACAAAGAAAGAGCTTCTGCTAAAAACCCCATGAATCCCTTTCGAACATCCTCATTCCTAAAAGAAGGCACCCGAAGAAATTCCCATTGGCTAATCAGCTCGGCCTCTTTTCTGTAAGGAACAAGGGCTTGAGGAGATAGTTCTTTCGTCCAGCTAGGAAAAGACCGGTTTTCTTCGTTGAATCCAAAGCGAATGTGTAGGGGTATTTGAAGGGAATGCGCCAAAGAACAAACTTTTTCTAATTTCAATCTGGATTTTGAATGAAAATCTCGGACCCCATGGAGGGTTTCGTGGTCGCCCCAAAAAACACGAACTACGACCCCGGGAGAAGATTTTTGATTGAGCTCTTGAAGATGGGCAGCCCAATCCCCTGTCGGTAAATTGGAATAGTCAAAAAACAGCAATTTCGGGTCTCCGTCACAAATCCGTCATCGGATGTGATTTAGTATAAAAGTCGGAGCCATCAAACTCAAGATAGGTAAAATTCTGGACCCAATCACCCGTGTTGATGTAGCGACATTTTCTTCCATTAATCAGAGTTGTGACATCATCGGGCAAATGTGTATGTCCCATCAACACCATGTCATATCCCTGGTAAAAAATTTTTTCCGCAGAGGCGCGATAAATTTGTCTGATTCGAGTCGCTCCCTGGGGATACTCTTTGGTTTCCTGATATTTTCGACTAGCTCCAGATGTCTTAACTCCCAAATCAAATATCCACTTTGGAGGAACGGGCTTGAGAGCCAAATGAAGAAGGTCCTGCCTTAATAAACTCCTCAAAATTCGATAGCCCCTCTCGGAAGGATTTCCGAGATCCCCGTGAGCTAGATAAACTTTTTTGTCACCCAAAGTTATCGATAAATCCTCTGTGTGAACACGAACCCCTAGGTCATCGGAAAAGTAAGAGCCTAATCTGAAATCATGATTGCCTTCTAGATAATGTACTTCGTGTCCTTGGCGTGAGAGCGAACGAAGAACATCAGTAACCGGCTTAAAACGATCAATGAGATAGGGTGTAGTCCCTGGCCACACATCAAAAAGATCCCCCAAAATGTAGATGCTTTTAAACTGAGAAGCGACTTCCTGAAAAAATCGAATCACCAGGCGGGTTTTTACGCTGGTGGCGTCCTGTAAATGAACATCGGATAGAAATATTGCACTCACAAATAACAGGTTCTAGCAAGTTAAGCAGGAATGGCAAGCGGTGGCTTTAATCAGTCTCACGAATTGGGACTCTGTTGTTTTTTTTCCTTTGAGACTCAGTTAGTTGTCGATTTTGATTAAGCTGAGATTTTTCCTCGATAGCTTTAATTTGGGATTCAAATTGAAGGAGCTGGTCTAAGCCCTGAGGGGCAAGCGTTGCTTCGGCTCTAAAAGTAACTGCCTCCGGAGGGCGAAGTGCAGATAATCTGCCCGGTTTTTGCTCCACCATTAAGTAAGAACTTGCAAGCACTCCCATTAAAATCGAAATGCTATAAAGATATTGGAGCTTGTTCCTCATTTAGAGACGTCATCCCCTCTGCCAATAAGTCACGTGAGACTCAGGCTTAAGGATTGAAATTCAAAGCTCATGCCTGCAGCACAAGCTGCAAGTATTTGATTTTTATCAGGTTTTGATTTCGGGGCGCGACGTGTTGTGAAAAGATTCTGACCAGTCTTTTGATCTTTTGAGAAACCATTTAGGTAAGTGCTGGAAACTCTCTGAATAAAGCTTGGCTTACTGAGATGCCAAACAATTAAGCAGCTGATAAAGGCTTGGTGATGTTGTTAGCCCCAGCAAAATTGAATTTAGGACTCAGGATTGTCGGAAGACGGCAGGACGGCTATCACCTGCTGGAGAGCCTTTTTTGGCCAATCAACTTCGCAGATGAGTTAACGATTGAACCATCCTCTCAAAGTTCAGTTTCTTGCATTTGGGCAGAAGACGCCCCCTTTAAAAACATTTCGCTAAACCAAAACCAGGAAAATCTAGCTGGAAAACTCTTGCTAGGGGGGTTTCATTGGAACCCTTCCCGTAGTTTTTCTGTTGAGATCAAAAAGAGAATACCTATTGGTGGTGGACTAGGAGGGGTTTCTTCCAACGTAGGCACACTTCTTCGATATCTTTACGAAACAAACGAAATAACAAAAGAACAGTCAGAACTCCTGGCACGGCAATGTGGGGCGGATGTTTCATTTTTTTTAAATCCAACCCCCTCTTGGGTAACTGGTATCGGTGAAACCCGGCAGCCCCTCTCTTTTCTGCCAGGAACTCGAGAGAAACTTTTTTTTCTTCTGGTCCTATTTCCGTTTGGCAGCTCGACACCTTTTTTGTTTGAAAAGTTTAGGGAAAACAACAACCCTTTTAGCCCGCCAACACAAATTGATATCCAATCTCCTTGGACTTTCGCCTCCCTCAGTCGGTATCTAGAATCAACCAAAAATGATTTAGAATCTCTCGCGGCGTCATTCTCCCCAGAAATTACTAGAGTACTGGAATCCTTGAGATTAACTAACTCCCTTTATTCTGGCTTATCGGGAACGGGTTCCACTTGTTTCGCGGTTTACCCCAGCCAAGAAAAAAGAGAAGAAGCTGCTAAAGTATTACAGAAATTTTGCCGAGATCTACCTTGTAGGAGTGTATTTGCAGAAAGTTATTAGCTTCGTAGAAATTTCAACTGAGATTGCTTCTTAAGGAGACAACATGGAAATCACAGAAGTAAAAGTTTTTCCAGTAAATGAGGACAAACTAAAGGCCTACGTCACGATTATCTTCGATAACTGCTTTGTTGTTCGCGACTTAAAAATAATCAACGGGAACACGGGTCTCTTTGTGGCTATGCCGAGCAAAAAGAGAAAAGATGGCACTTTTAGAGATATTGCACACCCTCTTAATAGCGAACTCCGAGCTTCGATTGAAAAAAAGATTCTTCAAGTTTACGAAGAAGAACTCAAAAAAATGTCCTCGGTTGCAGCTGAGAGCATGAAGGCTCTCGGGCAAAAAAAACGGGATTATGACGATGAGGGTCCTTGATCAGACTAACTCTCGATGCGCTCGAACATGATCGGCCATAAATTTTACTACCTGAACTATTCCCATCCTTGATGTGTCTACGACTACTGCATTTGCAGCACATCGTAGGGGAGCGTGCTTTCTAGTTGAGTCCTGTTCGTCTCGTTGCTGATTCTGCTTGAGGATCTCGGATAATTTTATTTTTGTGCCTGTCTTTTTTAACTGCTTAAATCTTCGCATGGCTCGAACCTTCGGATCGGCGGTTACATAAAACTTATAATCGGCTTGCGGGAAAACCACCGTGCCAATATCTCGCCCCTCCAGAACAACGGGAAACTTTCGACTCCAGCTTTTGCCTAAAGAACGCTGCCGCCGAGTGAGAGCGTCGCGGACTGATTTAAAACGACTCACAGAAGATGCAGCCTGACTGACCTTTGGACTTCTCAGTTTTAATCCAAGATCGATTCCATTCACCAAAAGGTGTCGACGATCGGAACTGGGTTGAAAAGTTAGAGCGCGCGCAGTAATTGCAAAATCCCTTTCTGTTTTGGCTCCCGCCTTTAGTCCAAAGTAAGCAACGCTTCGATACATTGCCCCGGTATCAAGTAACATTCCCTGGAGTTCTTCGGCCAATAGTCGACTGACCGTTGACTTTCCCGCGCCCGCAGGTCCATCAATGGCAATAATAAAACCTTTTTTGGAGTGCTTCTTAACCATGCTCACTGCTCCTTAATTGACGACAGCCTTCCCAACAGAGAACCAATTTTTACTTTGGCATCAAATCGGACTAAATATTTTTTCGAGTCATCACTCAACCACATGTAGAGGTCGCCGGTGGGTCTTAAAACGTTATTCAATTTTACGTCCACCTTAATTTTCCAACATTGAAAAACTCCCGCTCCACTGGTCACTATTTCTCTCGCCACGGGAATCAGCTCTACATTGAGATTTTGTCCGTTCTCATAAATCCAAAAAGTCTGTTTTTTGTTTAATTCATAGTTAAGCGCTCTTGCATAGTATAAGGCGCTAAACATATCTCTCGATTGAGATGGCATAAAGTCGGAGCGATCGATGTCTTGATCGCCCCATTTCTGCGAGATTCTCTTTGACCAATAATAGGCTTTTTCATTGGGGTGATCAAAAACCACTCGGGTTTCTTTTTTTTGGGCCGTTTCAAACATTGAAAGCAGAAACTTGTAGGGAATGAAACCCGACCGATCGATAAAGGATTCAATCGTGTTATCGACGTGGTAAATCGTATCTACCATTTTTGACGACAGAACATTTCCCAAGAGATGAAAAGTCGGACGCCTGTGAATTTCAGGTCCCTCGCGAACTTCTAACACACCTTTTCCCGCAGGAAGAGCAAGCCAAGTCAGATCAATTACCATTCGTTCCCCCACTTCAAAGGGAATTTTATCGACGGGGACGATTGAAAAAGCTGGTTTCGCCAGGCTCTTTTTCTGGGGGGTTTTCTGCTCAGTCTTTTTGACCTTCTTTTCGATGACGAGGGGAGGCGCTTCCGTGGAGTCCACCTGGCCGTAGGTAGGCACTGCAATGTTGGGATCCGGAGGAATATCAATTCCCGTAGGAGTAGCCGTAGTTTTTTGGGATGAACATCCCTGAAGGACCAATCCTAGTAGGAAAGCCACAATGACCGGCTTTAATTGCCAACGAGATTCCCCTCCAAAACGTTTCCATCGTTTGTGCAACCACAACCATTGCTCGGGAAACCGTCTTACTTGTTTCTCGATGATATCGTTGTACCATTGGGTCTTTTGATAGAGCCGCTCCTCTCGGGTTTCTCCGGGCACAATGGATTCATCTAACTTTTCAATATGAACTTGAATTTTTCCGTTCCTTCCGCGGTAACTGTATGCCGTAAAAAGAGAATTTTTACTTTTTTCGGTAATAAGGGCAAGTCCCGCCGCTGTACCCGCCTCCTGCCCAAAAAAAGTAACGGGCAGCCCAATCGGGGCTCCCATGAATTGATCCAAAACAAAAACTACAAAACGCTGTTTACCCAAAGACTCGAAAATCTCTCTGATAGTGCCAGACTCATAGATTTCTCGCGCTCCAAAACGGGTGCGGAACCAATTCAAAAAATGCTGAGCCACCCTAGTTTGTTGTCGTTTCACGATGACGTCACAGGGCATTCCATGAGCAGAAGCTGATTGGATAGCAAATTCCCAGTTGCCCAAATGGCTGGTTAGCAACATCCCACCTCGACCCTGAGCCATATGGTCTTGGATGGGTTGCCAATACAGATCTGTCCTCGCCTTGAAATCCTCAGAGGTCCAAACGAAAGATTCAATCCACTCCAAGAGAACCAAGGCATAGTGGATGTAGTTTTCTTTTGCGATTTTTTGGATTTCTGCGGGTTTTTTTTCTGCCCCAAAGGCGCGATTGAGATTTTCGGTCACAATCGAACGCCTGAATCGAAAAACCTGAAAGAAAAGCAAACCCAAGGCACTTCCCAAAAACAATTTAAATCGGTAGGGAACGTGATTTAGAAAATAAGAAAAAGGGAGCAGGGTTATTCTCAACATGCCTTTTGAATCCTTACCTCTAGCGCTTCCCAGAACGCGGATGGGAGTTCGTACTCAGTATGCGCTACTTTGAGTGGAAACCCCTGTTCTTTGAAGATTTCATTGACCTTATAAAAATCTTTTTCTGTCGTTACAAAAAACTCCAACGAACGTTCTTTTGCTAGTTTTATAAGGGCTTCAATATCTGCTTTGCTATAGGCATGATGATCCCGATAAGTCTTAAAAAAATCGGGGGGCGCCCACTGACCCAGATCTTCAAAAAATCGCTCGGGCCTGCCAATAGCGCAAAAGGCACCATAGCGTCTCTGATCAGCGGTCAGCTTCTCTCCGTGCTCATTTAAAACGGAAATAGCTTTTCTCACTCCCACAAAAGACGGCACCCCTTCGGCCAGATGGCTTGCGATCGTTTTCCAATCCTGAACCCAATCTGAATGAGGATTAGAGCATGTAATCAAAATTAAAGAGGCTCTTCTGATAGAGCATAGACCTTCTCTCAGACTTCCCAAGGGAACGCCGGCTGTCTCCCAGGGGTTGTCATCGCCCGGAAGAACTAAAACATCTATGGACCGCTCTAATTGAACATGCTGAAAACCATCATCAAGAAACAGAATTTGATAGCCAGAGACCAGATCAAATTTTTTTATTAGGTCCCAGCGCTTTGCTCCGACGTATACGTCACAATTTGTTAAGTGACTGATCAACCATGGCTCATCTCCGAACTGACCAGGACCGTTTTTTGATGTGCGGTCCAATTGGGCCCCTAATTGTGTTGATTGACTCTTGTAACCACGAGATAAAACCGCGCACTTTCTCATTTTCAGATAATTAGCTAACTGGATCACAATAGGGGTTTTTCCTGTTCCCCCTAGATGAATGTTTCCAACAGAGATAACCAATAAACCAGGGTCCTTTCTCTTTCGTATCCGTAAAAAAAAAGCTGCCCCTAACGAATAAAGCCAGGACAACGGAAGGAGGACTAACCAAAACAGGTCACGTAGGAGTTGACCCATAGGTTCCTTGATTTGAAATCGTTCGGGCCTTCTTAAGATTTTCAACTACCCTGGAGGCAGCCCGCGTTTGATCGCCCTTTTCTCCCAAAAGTTGTCGGCAACTTAATAAGGAAGAGGCCATATTTAGTCGGGACAGACCGCTATTGATCATAAACTTAATTTCAGAGAATAGTTTTTGAGGAGACGCATTCTCTTGAAAACATTCTTTAACTACTTCCCGACCCAGCAAAATATTGGGCATGCCAATAAAACCTTGATACTTGATTAGATTTTTAAAAAGCCACGAGGAAGAGGCACTGACTTTGTAAAAAAGACAGAAGGGTGTTCCGATCAGCGCAGTTTCCAGCGTAGCAGTGCCACTTGCGACAACCGCAACATCCGCCCATTGTAGCGTTTCCCAACTATCTTGAGATACTTCTGCGGGCTTCAATCCCAGTTTTTCAGTCACCCAAGGCGTTGATAGGGTGTTGGCTATCGGCACTCGAATTTGTGCCTGGGGATACTCTTTTTTGATCCGTTCGATCAACCCACGAAGAATGGGGGCGTGATGCCGAATCTCGCTCTTTCTACTTCCTGGCAACAAGGCAATTCGAGGCTCTTTTTCGATCACGGCCTGATCTCGATAACGCCTACGCGGTTGTAACAACTCCACCAAGGGATGCCCCACGAAGGAAACTGAAATCCCCGCCTTTTCATAAATTTCTTTTTCAAAGGGAAAAACGACCAACATCTCATCTACTCGTTCCTTGATGAGTTTTATTCTGTTTTTTCTCCAAGCCCAAAGCTGTGGCGAAACGTAATAAACAACTGGCACTCCCAGTTTTTTTAGCTTCTTTGCCACGCGAAGGTTAAAATCGGGAAGATCAATCAAAACGGCTACGTCAGGCTTTCTCTGTTCGATTACTTTAAGAATTTTTCGATAAGACAAAAGAACGTCCTTGGCCCGGTCCCACCAATCGGAAAAACCAACAACATTTAGGGATTCTGCAGGAACAACAACTTCCATCCCCTGCTCAACCAATCTCTTTCCGCCCACTCCATAAAAGTGTGCGTGGGGCAGAAGTTTTTTTACCTCTCGAACTAAGCTTGCAGCCGCTAGGTCGGCAGAGGCTTCTCCTGCAACTAAAAAGATATTAGTGGACATATTCCCCCCAAAAGCGAGATAGGAATTTTTTCTCAAGTGGAGACAGTCGAAGCTTTTCTGGTTGTGCCTGTTTCTCAGTTATTTTTAACTTAATGGCTTCGGTAACCTCCAACGCTCGAAGCCCCTCCGAACCACTCACGGTAATTTGCCCGAGTCCTTTTACTGCTTTTACAAATGCATCAACCTGTTCTGACAACGAATCTGCTTGAGCAAGTGAATAGATTTGTCTTTCAGGTGTCTGACCCTCTTCAACATTTAGAACCTGGGCTGTTCCAGAGAGAAGATCACAATTGATTATTCGATCACCCCAAACAATTTGCGTCTCTCGGTGTCGCTTTGATGCCACCCAATTCGCTTTAAGGTGCGCGACCGTTCCTGAGGGAAACTCAAGTCGAACGTAGGCAAGATCAATGTCGGTGAGCCCAGCTGAGACACCTTCCGCGGAAATAGAAACGGGCGGTTCCTGCATTAGCCACAGAATGAAGTCAATGTCGTGGATTAATAAATCCGTGATGATATCCATTCCCTTCTCTCGAGAAGGAACGACTGAATTTCGCTCCGTCGCAATGACAAGAGGCTTTTTATAAGACTTGAGCGGTACTTGGTTTAAAAAGGAAAGCCATCGGTATCTTTCAACAAACCCAGTTTGCAAAACGAGGTTTTTCTGTTGTGCTATTTTAACGAGTTCAGCAGCGAGCTCTATTCGGTCGCAAATCGGTTTCTCAATAAAAAGATGGAGGTTGTGGTCCAGAGCTTGCTTCCCAAGTTCAAAATGGGTGCTGGTCGGACTTGCAACAAAAACTGCATCGACATCAAAAAAAAGATCCTCAGGCTTCGAAAAGGCTTTGATTCCCTTTAATCTAGCGACTTCCCCTAAACGTTCCTGGTCTTTATCATAAATTCCCAGCAACTCAATTTCAGGGTGCTGAAGCAGCTTTTCTAAATGAAAAGTGCCCATTTTCCCAAGACCAATCAATCCAACTTGTAACTTCTTATCCAGCACTATCTAACGAACCCCACTTTAGAATTTTGGACGAAATCAATGAAGTGTTTCGCCTCCGGCAACGAACCAAGCTCTGTAACCGCTTTTTCGATAGCCGAAGAAACCGTAAGATTTTGGAGATAGAAAATTTTGTATAGGTTTTTTAATTTGTGAATGGTTTCAGTGCTGATTCCTTGTCGGCTCATTCCGATAGAGTTGATTCCCTGAACCTCAAACTCATTTCCTTTGCCCATCAAATAGGGAGGAAGATCCTTGCGCAGGAGAGTCCCACCACCAACATAACAAAACTTACCCACTCGACAAAACTGAACCACACCGCTAACCCCACCAATATTGGCATAATCTTCAACGACTACATGACCGGCTAATTGCACTGCATTGCAGAGGATAACATGAGAACCCACTACACAATCGTGAGCAACGTGAGCGTATGCCATGAGGTAAGAGTCTGAGCCAATGGTTGTTTTGCCTATCCCTTTAGCGGTTCCCCGATGAATCGTAACTGATTCCCGAATCACGGTGCGGTCACCAATTTCCGTCAAGGTTGGCTCGTGATGATAGTGCAAGTGTTGGGGCTCAGAGCCGATTACTGCGAATGGAAAAACCTGGACTGAACTCCCTAAGGTAGTGTTTCCCCGAATAGAAACATGCTCTTGGAGATTACAATCATCTCCGATACTAACCCCTTCTCCAATTACTGAGTATGCACCTATCCGCACCCTGTGACCCAGCTGTGCCTTTGGATGAATAATCGCAGTCGGATGGATCATTGTTTCGGTTAAATGATCAGCCATTTATTTTTTCCTCAAGTTTTTTTAATTTCTTAGCCATCTCTGGTAGTTTTTTCGAAACTTGATAGGTGCGGAGCGCCTCTGTCAGGGGTGTGGCTGGACACTGAAAATATTTTTGATTGGCTTCCAGATCTCGAGTCACCCCTGTCTGCCCTCCACAAATGACATTTTCATGGATAGTGAGATGTCCTGCAACACCCACTTGCCCCCCCAAAATTACCCCATCTTTTAGAACTGAAGAGCCCGCCAGGCCAACTTGCGCACACAGAATGCAGTTGTTGCCAATCCGACAATTGTGTCCAATGTGAACTTGGTCATCAATTTTGGTGCCTCTGCCAATGAAGGTATTCCCAATCGTACTCCTATCGATAGTACACTTTGCTCCGATCCGAACATCATCCTCTATGAGAACTCCTCCGATTTGTGGCATTTCTGTAAATCCACTATCCCCCTCAAGAAAACCAAAACCCTCAGAACCAATGACTGTTCCTGAAAAAACTCGAACTCGATTACCCATCTGAACCCGACAAAGAATCGTTACGAACGGATGGATCTCGCAATGCTCTCCCATCACAACCTCAGGACCAATGTAAGCGGATGGATAAATAACCGTTCCCTTTCCAATCACAACATTTTCACAAATAATTGCCCCGGGGCCAATGGAAACTCCCTCACCAATTTGGGCAGTCGAATGGATTTTTGCCTCCGGTGAAATTCCCTTCCAAGGTGAGGCAGGCATCAAACTTTTTGCAACTTTTGCAAAAGACTTTTTGGGATCCTGAACAATTAAAAAAGTAATGTGAGATCCAGCGATCACGGACTCTCGATTAGTCAAAACAACCACGCCAGGCTCTAATTGGGTAAGTTGCGGACGCAGTTTAGGATTTGAAAAAAAAGCAAGACTTCCAGCCCGAGCCTCCTCCAGGGAAGACAAGCGCTCGATGGCAACTTCCTCATTTCCGACCAAGGAAGCATCTAAAGCTTTGCTTAATTTTCCCGCTGTCAGGGGAAACGACACCGATTCCATCATGGCCAAAAACCTATATGCTGCAAGGCATGAAGTAAATGAACTTTCGGCCTAAACTGCCAAGGTTAACGGGGACATACCAAGGCGCAGAATTAAACGCAATGCGCCGCGACAGGAGCCTCGCCAAGAGCTCAATATCTTGTTAGAATTAAAGATATTTCTGGCCAATCCCCCAGAAGCTCCTCAAGCCCATGACAACGCAAAAATCTGCCCATTTTTGGAAAGGCAACCCGACTTTTCGTGCCTTTCTTTCGGCCAGCACAATTTCGCTCCTAGGGAGCAATGTTTTTGACGTGGCTATTCCCGTTTATGTGGCCCAAAAAACGGGGTCTGTGTATGCCCTTTCGGCTGCGACAGTAGCTCTTCATTTGCCCTTTTTTTTGATGGCTCCATTTACGGGCTATTTGGTCGACAACTTCAATAAACGAAGAATTCTGCTCTACTCGGATATTGGCCAAGTTCTCTGCCTTGTTCTTTTACTAATCTACGAATTTATTTCCGCTAAAGCCCTTTGGCCTCTTCTCTTGTCCGTCTTCGTTGCAAAGACTTTGATGATCCTCTTTGAAACGGTAACCACTTTTCAATTGATTCCCTCTTTGGTTTCAAAACAGGAGCTCTCTGAAGCCAACGCATGGTTTTTATCCTCTCAGCGCCTGGTCCAAATCGTGGGGCCTCTGATTGCGGGTATTTTTATGGCAAGTGTGGGACTCACCAGCTGCATTGGATTCAACATCTTGAGTTTTTCGGCAACGCTTTACTTTGTGACGAAAATGAAAAATTTGGACAAGCTAATTGGGGAAGAAAATCACAAAGGAAATTGGAGAACAATAACCTTAGGAGACATTGCCTCAAATTTTTCCGGGAGCTTTCGATTCATTTGGAATTCTCCAGTTTTTAAACCTTTTGTTCTGATGATGTTTTTCTGGAACATGTCCTCTATCAATCAGAATCATCCGACGATTACTCATTATTTTTCCATCTTAAATCACTTTAATCCTGAGCAATTTGGACTTGTTATTTCTCTTTTCCAAGTTTTGGGATTTGTCGGGTTGTTTCTGTCTGGTGCCTGTTATCGAAGATGGGGCTTTTTGAATGCTTTTGTAGGAGCAACTGTCTGGCTTGCAGCCTTAACTACATTCTCTCTTTTGTTTTTTGATGCCCCCGTTGCCCTCGCTATCGGTATAGCGATTTCAAAGATTGGTAGCTCTGTATTTTCGACGGGAACCTTTTACATCCGACAGACTCGTGTTCCGCAGGCACGAATGGGGGGAGTGAACGCCTGCCTCCGAATGCTTTTCATGTTAGCCACTCCGGTTTCATGCTTTATTCAACCGATCCTGGTGGAGCATTTTGGGTCGCTAACATCATTTGGATTTGGTGCTGCTTGTTTGTGGGCAACTTGTTACTTTGCGCTTAAAGTGGGAAAGACTTATTCATCTGAGATTTCTAGCGGGGATCAAGTAGACAATGTGAGCTCAACATTGGCGGCATGAATCGAATGAGCTTGGGATGCGCTCCAATAGAGTTGGATTATCTCTGAAGAAATTTTTGACCAATCTAAGTGCCTAACAACCCAATCGCGTGCACTTTGAAGAAGAAAACGACGAGCTTCAAGCGTTGCTTTTTCGGCCCACAGCATTCTCTGCGCCAGCGAATCGGCTTTTGTCGTTGGATAAATAGCTTCAGGAAGTACCGGCTTTAAATACTCGGCACCGCCACTCTCACTTGGCACAATCGGAAATCCACCAGCCAAAAGCGTTTCAAATGGAACGCGACCGAACGGTTCGTCTAAACAAGGATAAATAACTGCGATGGCCTGGTTCAAATGTCGCCACTTTTCAGTTCCATAAGTGGGAGCCAATATCGAAACATGGTGCCCAAGTTGGAGCTCTTCAATTTTTTTAAGAATGAGTTGTTCATAACCATGCTCAATCGGTCCTTTTAAACGAAGTTTTTTATTCCCGCCTAACTGACGGTACCGATAGTAAGCGTCTAGGAGAAATAGAAGATTTTTTCGGTGCTCCAACCTTCCGAAATAGAGAAAATGGTCGGACAGAGCTTGAACCTCATGAGGTTGCTCCGTTTCACTTGCTCCACAAATACCATTGGGAATAACCAATATGTTTTCTTCATTGAGTTCATACGGTTTTAACTGGTTGGTCTCGTAATGGCTGAGGGCGATGACCTTGAACGCTCGTTGAACAAGGCTTCTTCCAATCAGATAATTGAACACTTTTTTTAAGGTGTGCTTTCTCCCCGCAACCAACATCATTCCCCTGGGATGTAGAACATAGGGAATGTTGAGCTCCAGACAGATCTTCGAGATAAAGTAGTATTCCCAACGCCAATGTCCATTTAAGTGGACAACAGAAACATGTGAAAACCAGTTTCTAATTGGGTGATTGGGATCTCTCCAACCATCGTAAAAGTCTTTGGGGGTATATTCGAGTGGGTTTTTCAATCCAAAATCTCGAATAAACTTTCGGTTCCATCTATCTTCACGGCAGACCAAGTGCACATCCACCTGACCCGAAAGTGATTTACATAAGGATGCCTCAGAGATGGCCGCCCCACCATATTCAGGAGCCAAGCCAGATGAGAAAAAAAGAATGCGCGGCTGTTGTTTCATGACCCTAATCGAACTCCCGCTTTTTTGAGTCGAGTGTAATAATCAACGGTTTGTTTAAGAGCTTGTGTTTGATTCAGATTGAGATCACGGAATTTAAGTAAGAAAACTTTTTTATTGTCGTTCCAATTTAGATAATTGTGGACCGTGGCCGTCAACTTTGTGTTTGAATCGCCATTCAGAAAAAGAGTGATCGAATCCCCAATGGAGGGAGCAAAGTTTGCTCGCAGAATTCCACCGTTTAAGGACAAAGACAAAACCTCTGCCGGAACTGGCCACTGTTCTTCGTTTTGTACGGAGACTTTTGCTTCTAGGTTAACTTCTACGAAGGAACTTAATTCCGAAACAGTCGCTTTATCGTACTGCACACCAACTCCTTACTAAATTCTGCCAAACATCAACTGTATGGAAAAACTAGGACTCTGAAGTCTGCTAACATTGGGCAAGAAATATCCAATCGAAAACCCTAGGGAAGCCCACTGACCAATTTTAATGTCAGCTACTACTTGGGGATGAAAAAGAAGAAATCCCCCAGACGAAATCCTTTGAACCTGAAGAGTTGTATCCGTTTCTGAAATAATTTTTGAAACAGAGTAACCGCCACCACCAATCATCAAGCGAGCCATGAGCCATTCAGAAATGATGTACTCACCGACCATACCACCGTAACCAATGCCGAATTGGGCTGACTCACTCCCGCTCCAAAGAAATCCACCGCCCCCACCGCCACCGATACGAAAAGTCTTGCTGGCCCAACCAAATCCAATCCCTCCAATGATCAAGGGATTGCCAGCAATAGATTTGTCAAAGTTAGCTAAAGAGGCATTGTTGTATTGAATGAAAGGTCCCCCTTTGCCACCGCCGAGAGTCTCAGCGTTGGAGTTTGGCACCAACAGAAAAAAGCAAAGAAGCCCCCCCAAAATGAATCGCATTATTAAATTTTAATTCATTTTGCGAGTGGAAGCTCGACCTATTTATATGAGTAATGAAGTTGCTTTACTGCGTTAGACGTCCCATTGCGTGAGGACTTCCTTCAACTCGACCGGCTTGAGTTACTTCCATGAATTGTGCTTTGCGTTGCAGATCTTTAATCGTAGCGGCTCCGCAATATGTCATTCCCGAGCGAATTCCGCCCATGAGATCTTGAACGACTGCTTTGACCGGACCCTTGGCAACTACTTCGATAGCAACACCTTCGGCAGTTTTCCAATCTGCCATTCCGCCCATGTAGTCATCTTGAGCTTCTTTCGAGGCCATGCCTCGGAACCTTTTAAATTTTACTTTTTTTCCGTGACGCTCTTCTTCAATAACCTGACCAGGAGTTTCATCAGTTCCGGCCAACATGCCCCCCAGCATGACAAAGTCAGCTCCAGCGGCAAGCGCTTTGACCGCATCGGAGGGATATCGAATTCCACCATCGGAAATTAAAACTCGATCAACTTTTCTGCACTCGTGCAAAGCGGTTAATTGAGGAACTCCAAATCCAGTTTTAATTCGCGTCGTACAAACTGAACCGGAACCAATTCCCACTTTGATTGCATCAGCACCGGCCGCAGCCAAATAATCTGCACCTGCATAGGTGGCTACGTTCCCTGCAATAACCAAAATATTATCTTTATATTTTTGTCGAAGAGACTTGATGGTGCGGTTTACTTCTTTTGAATGCCCGTGAGCAACATCTACACAGATGATACTAGCGCCAGCCGCAACGAGCGCTTCCGCTCTCATTAAACCGTCTTCGCCAATTCCAATCGAAATTCCTGTTGAGTCTTTGTGGGTAATTCGATTGAACATCGATACATTTTGTTCAATGGTTAGAAATCGATGCAGAATGGCCATCCCGCCGAGAGCTCCAATCGTATTGGCCATCTCGTCTTCAGTAACGGTGTCCATGTTTGAAGAGATCAGGGGAAGGGCGAAGTTTCTTCCTTTTAAGCTTACATTGGTGGTAACGAGCTGCCTCGACTTAATCCCGTTGTATCCGGGGACCAAAACGACATCATCAAATGTTAAACCCTTCAAAGCACTGAACAAGAGCACCCTCCTGACTTATTTGTTCGAGAACCTTTTTCTCTCCTACTTCAGCTGAAAAAGCAAACTGAAGCCTAATTGAGCGGCTCCTTTACCATCTAAAAGACCGGCACGAGTCCAAAATCTTAACCAACCATAGTCGCTAACCCGTTGGTTTCCAGAGATTTCAAAGAAACCAGCCGATACAGTTTGGCTAAGCGGCAGCCCCCCGCCAGCAAATCCAGCCCCCACTAAAAGCCCCAAAGAAGCAAACCGCTGGGAAAGACTCGGGTGATTGAAGTAGTACCAAGCCCCTCCCAGAGTTGTAAAAAGAGACCCTGTTGATACTAAAAGAAGCTGTCCCTCAATTCCCCAACCTATTTTTTCTCCCCATTCGGGAAAGACCCCAAATCCCGCTCCACTAAAAAACCCAATTCCTTCCCACCGGCTTACGCCAAAAGAAGCGTTGACGAAAAAGGGCTTTGAAGGAGGTTCTACTGCCTTCGGTTCCTGTTTTGGGGGCCCCTGTTTTTGGGGGGTGCCCATTGTTTTTATCTTCTGCTTGCCAGGATTTTTCTTTGGAGCTCCTACAGAAATAGTGGCAAGGAGGATACACGCCAAGAGAATGCTTTTTCTAAGTGTTCCCATCAAGAGCTCACCGTAGTTCTTTCATTTCCGATTTTCGAAATTCCGAAATTGTCTCTTCCATTCTGGTTTTAAACAAAGTTCGGATGAGGTCGCTCTTTTTTAGCTCGTCTACTTCCATTATGTCGGTCACCATGTAGACTGCTTTTTTGGGGTCCAGTGGCCAAGAAAAAACTTCTGCTATTCGTATTGAAGAATCAAAAAAGTGATTTGTGTAAACATGGATTTCAATATTTAAATAGCCCCGCTCCTCAAACTCCATGTCCTCGGAAAGTCGGTAAATGGGCTGGCTTTTATCTCCGGTAATATGAATAATTTCCGCGCGAACATACTTGTTCTTGGGGCCCTCTGGCGTAACTTTGTTAGCCCAAAGATCTCCAGTTAGGTACTCATAGGATTTAGGATATCGAGATTTTAAAAATTTAGCTAAATGAAATGCCTTTTTTACATAAGGAATATTATCAATCCTCTTCTCGTAGCCTTTGAGCTTCTTTTCGTTCAGATAATCCTTGAGGCGCTGACCAACAAATTGAGAAAAAAGCTTAACTCGGTTCTTTGAACGAACAAGCGGCACTATTTCTGAATCTAATTGTAGTTTAAAGGCACACTTCTCGAGATTGCAAATTTGAAGGCCCTCAAGTTGATCACCACTGATTACTTCTTTGGGCAGAGAAAAAGAATCAAACGGAAAGGGAGGTTCCAATTTTGTTCTAAATCGTTGCTGCTGAATTCGTTTTATAACTTCTGCGGGCGGAACTTCGGTTAATTCAGCAGATTGTGAGATAAGAAAGTCGTCCTGGTAATCCGCCCAATGAACTCGGCCTCGACTCTCTAATGAATCAAGATGCGGTCGAGAAGGATCAAGAACAACGCTGGCCCAAAGTTTTAGGCCGAAAATTAGAATCAAGAAGTGCGCGTATTTCAAGTTGGTCGTAGGTGTTAGTAATCCCTAGTTTGTTCGATAGTCGGATCGCCCTCAAGCATGCTCAGGTACATGGCAGCCATTTTGTTTTCAGGATCCAGAGATTGAGCTTCCATCCATTCTCTCTGGGCCTCAGCAAAACGCTTTTGGGTGTGATAGCAAATTCCCAACTGAATTTTTAATTCCGCCGATCGAGGATGTTTCTCGATTGCCTTTCGAAGCAATGTCAGAGCCCCTTCTCTCTCGCCCGTCTTAAAAAGACATTTTGCCATCTGAAGATTATATTGGAGACTTTCTGGTTCTAGATTGAGGGCCTTGGCAAATTCATGATAGGCCTCACGAAATCTTTCATAGCGCATGTAAAACGTGCCAAGCTCTGCATGTTTTTGGGAGAGCTGTTTATTGATTCTAGGATCAAAACCGGGTTGAAGCTTTTCGAGGCGTTTTTTAGTTTTCGAAAAAACCTGGGCGCCTTCTTTGTATTTTCCCATGTCGTTGTAAAGACTGCTGAGTGCAATAGCTGCTTCGGTGTGAAACGGATCTAAATGGAGAGTGCGTTCAAAAGCGAGGGCCGCCTTTTTAAACTTTCCCTTTTTGGTATAGACGTTTCCCAACAAATGAAAAACTTCGGGAGCCTGATTATTCACCAAAACCGCTTGCTCCAGGATTTTTTCCGCGGAATTCAAGCTGCTTCTGGCCAAATCTTCTTGCGCCATTCTTATTAAAGACTCAATACTTTGTTGCTGAGACCCCAACGTGGCTGACAACGGTCACCCCTTTTTTCTCATATTTTCCAAGACACCTTTTACTTCTTGTTTGTACTTGGTGTCGGGAAACTGATTAAACAGTCGCTTCGCAGCATCCTCTGCATTGTCGTACATCTTTATATGGTAATAGCTCTGGACTAATCGATAAAGGGCTTCTTCGTCATACCCTAGATTTCCGTAATCCTGAAGAAGGGCTGAATATCTGTAGGAGGCTGAGAGATAGTGTTGGCGTTGATAGTAAAAATTCGCCACGTAGTTTTCGTGTTCAGCGAGCCTTTTTCGAGCGTCAACCGTATGCTCTTTGGCCTTACCAACATATTCCGAAGAGGGGTGTTTTTGTTCTAGCACCCCGAATGCTTCAATCGCTTTGTAAGCAGCACTCAGGTCGCGAGCTGAGTCATCGGGGATTTGTTTAAAAAAGGACAGCCCGATTCGATACTGCACGTAATCTGCTTTTGGATGAGTAGGATGAAGTTCTTTGAAGATTTCGTAAGCACTTTCAGCTTCAATAAAGCTTTCTTGCTCGAAATAGGTATCCGCAATCCTTAGTTCAGAATCGATCGCCCGAGCACTATAGGGAAAGCGGTTTTTGATGTCGCGATATTTCTCTAAGGCAACTAAGTAATGTTCTTCATTAAATGCCTCTTCAGCACTCTTAAAAAGAGCATCCGCATCTTCCCGGTTAATTTCTTTTCCGGCGCATGCGCCCAGTAGGGTGGCTAAGAATCCGCACAAAACCGCGAATCCCACCCATTTTGTGATGATTCCTTCACAATTCCGATTCTTAGAAGTCCGCATGAAATTTCCTCATTCTTTCGGACATTACCACAGGCTCACGGCTGGCAAAAACTATCTCTTAAGTTCTGCGGCGCGTTACACGATAAGGTAATCGTGATTAGTGCGGTGCGTTCTAGTTGTGCCATTTAAAAAGGTGAGGTTGTGATGAAAAGACTATCGAACGATTTAAGAGAAGATGTTTCAGAGCTGGTTGAGAAGGTCACGGTGGAAGAAGCTCGAAACTCAGTCTTCGACAAACTTGAATCGGCATTTAAAACTCTCGATCCCAAGTCTCAGGAAGTTTTGCAGGCTTATTTTAATGGAACCTCCCTCGAGGAATTAAGCCAACAAAACGAGATCTCGATTACCCAAGCACAGGATTGGATCCGCCAAATAAAGAGACAGCTGATCACTCAGCTACAAAGAAATAATTCCGTGAGGCACTAATGGACTTTTATCAAGATCAGATTTTCAGAGAACTGGTTCGCGAGCTCTTATTGGAGCCCTTCGCTCAACGCCACCACTTTCAAGAGAAAAACTTGCAAACGGTTTGTCGAGAAGTTGAGTTGGCTTTTAATTCACTCGATGGGCAGACGGTTAGCTATCAAAAAACTCGCGATGCGGTTTGTTTGATTTTGTCTCACCTTGAGATTTCGGGATTGTCGGAACTTCCCGAGGGAACCCTCAGCGCCTTGATCGAACAGCCAGGAGTGCCCAAAGCTTTTTCTTCGTCACCCTTTATGAATGCAGCTGATTACTTTCGAGCTTTGAAGCTGTCTGACCAGGCCAAATTAAGTGGGCCGCTTTTAGATCGGTTAATCGGACAACACCTTTGCCTTGAAATCGAAAAACAAGCCAATGCTGTTTTGAATCAGACAAGGGCCCGGCATTTTTCGTTGGAACAGCTCGCGTTTCTGACCGAAGCTTTGGGTTTAGACCCTGAACTCACGGAACATCTTTTTTATTTAGACCAAAAAAAGAAAGAGTCTCTTTCTTGGGAAAATGAACTTCCACCCAATTGGCTTTCAACACTTGAATACAGCTTTTTCAAAGCAACGGAATGTCTAGACCAGGCTTTGGATTCAGAATTTAGAAAGGGTCAGGCCGCTTGAGGGAATTATGGAACAGGCACCATTAAACAGAGAAGCAACTCCTAATATTCAGGAGGCTCTTTCCCAGGCTGAACAAGAGCATTGGCTGGAAAGGCCTAATGCTCCTCTGGCTATTCGATTAGCTAGTTTTGTTCTCGACATGATCTTTATCTACCTGTTTATTCACGGACAACACCGTTTATTACAGGCTCTCTCCATTTATTCGGCTACCTCAAATCACAGCTTAGTATTTTTACTCAATCCTTTTTTTCTAGGCTTTCTGGACGTTTTTGTAAGAACGGGCTTCCTGTTTTTTTATTTGGTTTTTTCAGTTTCACAGTTTGGGGGCACAGTGGGAAACCTCCTCTTGGGACTTCGAGTGATAGACGCTCAATCGGGAAGAACATTGACTTTGGGGCGCTCAATCAGTCGCTTATTATTTGGTTTGTCCACCAATCTTCTTTCCTTGGCTGTGGCCATGTCACGACCAGACGGGCGGAGCTTGCATGATCTCTTGAGCAAAACCATCATCAAAAAGGTGCGGGGTCGAACATGATTCTTTTGGTCCCGACATCTCCGGAGGTTCCTCGATTTCACCGGCCGACTTGGAGTGTTTCGTGGATTGTCGCGATCCTTTTGATCTTTTGTTACGTTCAGTTCTATCCCATTGTTCAGGCAGACCAAGACTATATTGATCGGTTTCAAGAACTTAAGGAAGATGGGCATCTGAAAGATTCTGCCGCTGAAGCGCGATATCTTTCGCAAAGACCACTTTTAAGTCTATCGATTTCACCCAAAAGTTGGAGTGTTGAACGCGCTCTTTTTTCAAATTTTATCCACGGGGGCGCCCTTCACCTCATTCTGAATCTTATTGGAGTCATTGCAGGTGTAAGAATTTGTACAACTTTTATTCCGTTCTTGTGCACCCTTTCAATTTTTATCATTGGAGGAAGTCTGGGGCTTCTTTCAAGTATCTGGATAACCACTGCCGGGGGAGGGGATTGGGTTCCTCACTTGGGTGCAAGTGCTGGGCTCTTTGCGCTGATGGGAACTTATTACGTTTACAATTTTAGATTTAGAACGTCTTACTTCTTTTGGTTCCCCAGTAAACACGGCCATATCTCGTTGAAAACTAGTTGGTTTTTCTTTCTCGACGTCATTCTTTTGGAGCTCCTTCTTTCTACCGCTCAACTTCTGCCCAGTTCTTTTGATGGAGTCGATCATATTGCGCATGTGGGAGGATTCGTTGCGGGTTGTGTCCTAGCCCTTTCTTTACGGGCGATCCAACGCTGGCCATCCATGCTTCAAACGCGTGGTGAGTTCCTCTACTGGACTACTTTTCTTGGAGAAAAATTAAAAAGTTCGGGGTTTGACCCAGTTCAAGCTACGTTCGTGGGCTGGATGGAGTTATTGAAGATCAACTTTTTTAACGACCAACTCAAATCGAAACTGGCACGACATTTAGCCAACCACTCGGCGTCTTTTTCGGATGAGCAGATCAAAGCCGCTATGCGATTTTTTGGTCCTACCTTCATTCGTTTATTTCCGGCGGACATGGCTTCTTTAATTCAGGCACTGAACCAAAACGGGCAATCATTACCCCCTGATTGGCTAAAAAGAATCCCCTATGACAACATCATTCGCATTGCTCAATCACTAGCAACGTCAAAAGAAAATGAAGGAACCATTCTGAGCTTGGTTTTGTCATACCAAAGGGCTCATCAATCGAATAAAAAACTCAGTCAGCGATTGGAAGTCTTGATCAAGCAAATGGAGAAAATCACACCGAACCGTTTGCAGGCTTCTGGGGAGTAGTGCTGCCCGGTCGATACTGCCGGTACTTCCATCTGAGAAAATAACCGACACAAAAAAATACAGCCGAGAGAAGAATAAAGGGCCAAACGGGCAGAAGAATCATGCCCATGATAAATCTCATATAGATATAGGGCAGAAAAGTATTCCATCCTAAGAAGCAAAGAAACTTTCCAAGAGCAAACACGTGGCTCCCCCACTGATATCCTCCGAGTCCATCTACGACCTCTAAAGATTCAAAGTTCTCGGGAGCTACTAATTCCGGATGTTCGGTGGTTACCTTCGCGGCCTCGGTATTTAAACGCTTGAGAATGGCTGCATTTTCTCGAACGCAGCGGTATTCCAGCAAAAATGTTTTGAGGTTGTAGGCAAAAGTAAGCCAAGCCATCAAGCCATGGATAGTTGACCAATAAGAGCCCCTGGCCATTGAAAGCGCTCCCCCGAGGAAGGCCGTGATTAAAATCATCAAGATCGCATATAAGGCCGGGGGGAATGTAATTTTTCTAAAGGATTTGGTCTGTCCAACAAACTCCGGGTTTAAGTGAAGATCTTGAACCAACTCTCGAGTATCTTTACCGGCGCCGGTAAAGATACCAAAAATTAAGCAGTGGGCTGAAATGGCGAAGAACGCGGCGGTTAGGCTCACCATTAGGTGGCTAGGATGCCCTAGATACCCCAAAAAAATAGCCGTCCCGAGAAGACAAGAACTGAGAATAGATGCGAATCCGAAAAAACCGCTCATTTGGCTTGGAACCTAGCCGAAACCAATCATCGACGCAAGATTTTGAGTGGGGGGGGCTCCGAAGACCATTGCAGGTTCCCGGGCATCCGATTATAAGTTTCCCAATGGCAAGTTCACTAGCTCCCCTAAGGCTTTCTCAGACCGAATTAGAATCCATTTCCCTGAAGTGCCGCAGGCTTATTCTCAATATGCTTGAAAAAGCCCAAAGCGGACATCCTGGAGGTTCCCTTTCGGCAATTGATTTGATCACTGCTTTGTTTTTTCACGAAATGCGAATGGATCCCAAAAACGCTGCATGGGAGGATCGGGATCGCTTTGTTCTATCCAAGGGGCATGGAGTACCGGCACTCTATGCCGTTCTGTCCCAACTCGGCATCATTCCGGAGTCAGAATTAAGCACTTTGCGACGGATTAACTCTCGACTACAGGGACACCCGGATCGGGTGGTTCTTCCTTTCGTTGAAGCCTCGACCGGTTCGTTGGGGCAGGGACTCTCGATAGCCCAGGGAATCGCGTTAGCTCTCAAACTTCAGAAAAGATCGTCTCGTGTTTTCTGCTTGATGGGCGATGGAGAAACCCAAGAGGGACAGATTTGGGAAACGGCAATGTCGGCGCCTAAATACAAGTTGAACAATTTGATTGCTATTTTAGACAACAACAACGGCCAAATTGACGGTCACGTAACAGAAGTCATGAACCTGGAGCCCATTGCAGATAAATGGCGTTCGTTCAATTGGGTTGTTCATACAATTAATGGACACTCTTTTGCCGAAATTATTTCGGCTCTTGAAAAAGCCAGAGGAGAAAAGGACCGACCCACTCTTATTTTGGCAAAGACGGTCAAGGGCAAGGGAGTTTCCTTCATGGAAGACAAGATTAGCTGGCATGGAGTTGCTCCTAATGCGGAAGAACTTCAAAGAGCACTTGAAGAGCTAAAAGGGGAGAAATCCTAATGGGCGCAAAAGCAACTCGCGATAGTTTTGGAGAAGCGGTCAGAGATCTTGGAAAAGAAAATCCGGCTATTGTGGTTTTAGACGCTGACTTAAGCGTCAGCACGAAAAGCGTTACTTTTGCAAAATCCTTTCCTGATCGATTTTTTCAAATGGGAATTGCAGAGGCCAACATGATTGGCACCGCCGCTGGAATGGCCTTTTCAGGGCTAATTCCCTTTTGCTGCAGTTTTGGCTGCTTTCTCACTGGCAAATATGAAACGATCCGAGTTTCAGTAGGATATTCGAGAGCGAATGTGAAGCTGGTGGGAACTCACGCTGGGTTGGGAATTGGTGAAGATGGTTACACTCAAATGGGTTTAGAAGACATGAACCTAATGCGGGGATTGCCAGGAATGACTGTTATCAACCCTTGCGATGACAAAACCACTCGAGCTGCCGTTCGATTCGCAGTGGAACATCAAGGGCCTGTTTATTTACGTCTTACTCGTCAGAAACTACCGGATCTTCATGCCTCTGAGTCTGATTTTAAAATCGGCAAAGGAATTGTTCTTAAAAAAGGGGGCAAGCTGGCACTGATTGGCACTGGGGCGACTGTAACAGAGGCTCTTCAAGCTTCGGAAAAACTCGCAAACTACAAACCCTGGGTGATTGATATTCACACCATTAAGCCAATCGATAAGGACTTACTGAAAACTTTGGCTCAGGAATGCAGCCAAATTGTTACAGTAGAAGATCACAACATCGTTGGAGGGCTGGGCTCTGCAGTTGCGGAAGTTTTGAGTGAGGTCGGGTTTTCAGGAAAGCTCTTGAGATTGGGCGTTCAAGATACTTATGGAGAGTCGGGACTTCCCGATGAACTTTTTGAGAAGTACGGTTTTTCAGCTCATCAAATTGCCCAAAAAGTAATCGATTGGCGCTGAACCGTTTTTTCAGCCCCTGTCCACAAAAAAGATAGCAATTTCAATCTCTTACACCGGACCCGCCGGCTACTGTCCAACCCGTAGTCAAATTGAGAATACAGCTCTCGGCTGAAAACCTGGCCGTTCGAATGCAATAACTATTAAGTGAGAAACCCTTTTATGAACGGCCTATTAATTACATTCATGCTTGGCTTTTTGATTTCCGGCACAGTCCGAGCTGATTGCCGTGACGGTAACTGTAGTGTCGGTGACGCTTCTGGAACCGGGGCTGAAACCCGCGAAGTTGCCGGAAGAGAAAGCGAAGACGCGGCCAACGAACCCCGTCCCTATAATATTCCACTCCCTGGGGGTGGTTTTAAACAGGCCACGGAAAAAGAATATCAACAATGGCAAGCGCAACAGCAGCAGCTTTTGCGACGACAACAAATGCAGCAACAAGTTCAACAACAACTTCAAAACCTCATGGGGGGTGGCGGGAGTGGCGGAGGTGGGGGATTTGGAGGAGGCGGTGGGGGTGGCGGTGGAGCTGGAGGCGGTGGAAAGTCTTCCGGAAATTCAAACGCTATTAAACCGTTAGAAGCTTCTGCGTTTGAACAAATTCCTAATTTTTCGTCCAATCCCGCCCAAAGGGCGTTAGAAGATTTGGTGGCTCAATCTGGAAAACCAGATTCTGATTCTCAACAGTTTTTAGAAACGATCAAAAAACAAATAGAGGACTCAGCAAATAGCCCAGAATCTCCTCAGCTCAATCAAAAACTGACGACTGGGATCAGTGATTTGAATCGACTTATCATGCAAACACTCACGGCCATTCAGGCTCTTCCATCCACGGTTTCAGGAAATGAAAAACTCTTAAAAAGTGCAAGCTTTCTGAAGAAACGCCGTACTATCGGAAGACCTCTGGATGTTCCCCTAAATAAGGGGATCGTCGTGGGTCAATCCTATCCTTCAGTTGGTATGAGGCGGGCTTTAGCAAACTTAGCGGGTGGGACGCTCCCAAAAACCCAGGAGCCTTTACTTATCGAAGCACCAAGAAGAATCCGCTCTTTAAGACCCTTACATCATCATTAGAAGGTGCTCTTAGTTAAGAATCTCTCGATAGCCTTTCAGCATTTGGGTGAGCTTTTTAATTTCATGAACATCTTCAGCTTGTGGGCGAACATCTAAATAGTGTTTCAAATCGTCCATTGCTTTCGAAAAGTATTCCATTTCGCAATATAGAATTCCTCTGTCTCTTGTAAACTCCGGATTATCGGGAAATAGAGAAGTTAGGATTTCTACGGCCCGAAGTGCCTCAACCGCCTGACTTCTCAAAATGTAGATGTGTTTTAGCTGCTGAGCCAGTCGAGAGATGAGCTGGGTGGAGTTTACTTTTTCAAAAAGACTGGCAGACAACATTCTGCTCTTGTGCAGGGCCGAACGAAACTTCTTTTGAAAGTCTTCTTGAGACAGAAGCTTTCCTTGATCGAAAACATCAATATAGAAATCAACGCCCTCAGAGTGAATCCGCATTAGATAATAGGATGGAAGAGCCAAGCACTCATAAGAAAGGCCGAGGCCCTCTGCAAAAATACAATAAAGAACTGCCAAGCACAGGGGGCTTGAAATCTTCTTCTCTAGAACCAAATGAAGATAATAACGATTGGGATCATCAATCACTTGTTTGTGTTTATCGCTTTTTCCTTCGATGCTCAGCACCTTAAAAATGACGTGGTTGATGGCTTCTACCACGGCCAGGGGATCATCCTTTGATTTGTCGGCGCGCACCCTGGCTTGTTCAATGGAGTGTTCAAGCAAATCAACATGGGACTGAATTTCAAAAGCAGAATCCTGGATCTGACCGACCAGAAGACTTCCTTCGAGCAAGTTATTGTCACGAATACAATCTAATAAAGCTGCCTTGGCAGTTTGCATATGAACTTTCGTTTTGGATTTGTTTGGAGAAAATACGAAGAAAAAAGAACCTACAAATTTAAGTTTAACTAGCACACTAAAAAAATCAATGTCGGTTCCCTGACGCTTTTTATTTGTTCATTCGCACCGCATACAATCCACAACACCACGCTTCTTTATAAAAGTTGACGGAGCGAAGCACGGCTGGGAAAACAAAACCTGTGAAAAACAAAGCCAAATTTATTTTTGCGTGCCAACAATGCGGCCAACAGTACTCCAAATGGGTGGGGCGATGCACAGATTGTGGAGAGTGGAATAGCGTCGTCGAAGAACGCGATGGTTCATCGACAGAAGGAAACAAGGGCGTCAGCGGTAGTAGCAAAACCTCTCCTGAACCCATCTCTCAGATTTTAGCTAGTGATTATCCGCGATACGTTTCTGATCTTCCCGAGCTAGATAATGTCCTTGGCGGTGGATTAGTTCCTGGTAGCGTTGTTCTTTTGGGGGGCGAGCCCGGGGTTGGGAAGTCAACGCTTCTTCTTCAAGCAGCTGATCAGTTTGGGCGATCAGGAAAAACTATCCTCTACGTCAGTGGAGAGGAATCGGGTTCTCAAGTAGCTTTAAGAGCTTCCCGACTCGGAGTAAGCACAGAGCGAATTCTCTTTGTATCGGAAACTTCGCTCGAAGCTATCTTAGGACATATTGAAAAAACCAATCCAGAAATTTTAATTTTGGATTCTGTTCAGACAATTCACAGTCAGGAAATGGAATCTCAACCCGGAAGCGTTGGACAGCTTCGCGAATGTTCAAACGCCATTATTGCCACTTGCAAGGGTAGGCACATGGCCGCCTTTTTGGTCGGGCACGTTACTAAAGAAGGAGCCATTGCGGGCCCAAAGGTGTTAGAGCACATGGTGGACGTCGTTCTTTATTTTGAAGGAACCTCTTCTCAGAATTTTAGAATCCTTCGCTCAAATAAGAATCGGTTTGGTTCCACCCACGAAATTGGGGTTTTTGAAATGGGCAGTCAGGGGATGCGCCAAGTCTCAAACCCTTCAGAGCTTTTTCTATCGGAGAGACCTCAAACCATCCCTGGATCAGTCATCGTTGCGAGCGTGGAAGGAACTCGGCCAATCTTGGTGGAAGTACAAGCTCTAGTTTCCCATAGCGCCCTTGCCATGCCTCGAAGAACTGCACTGGGGATTGATCAAAATCGACTTTGCTTACTAGTGGCGATTCTTGAAAAACGCGGGGGATACCGCCTCTACGATCAAGATGTTTACCTCAACATTGCAGGCGGAATAAGAATTAATGAGACCGCGACTGACTTGGGAGTTGTTGCTGCTTTAATTTCAAGTGAAACCGGAAAAGCGATCAACCCAAAAACTGTATTTTTTGGAGAAGTGGGACTGGGGGGTGAGGTCAGAAGTGTTCCGAAAGCGGCCATTCGTTTGAAAGAAGCCCAAAGGATCGGATTGAAGCAGGCCTATGTGCCCATGAAAATTGCAAAGGAAGTTGCAAAAGAGTTTCCTCAAATGGACATCATCGGGATCGATCATGTTCGGGAACTAAACCAACACCTTTAGAGCCTTGATTGCTTTTTCCCATTTTTGGATTTTTTCTTTTCTTTCTTTGGCAGACATTTGAGGCTTAAAAGTTTTGTCTGTTTTCCACTTTTTGGTGATTTCTTCTAAATCACTCCAAAATCCAATCCCCAAGCCGGCCTGTAATGCAGCACCAAGTGCCGTGGTCTCAATCACTTGAGACCGAATGACAGGGACTTGCGAAAGATCCGCTTGAAACTGCATCAAAAAGTTATTCTCAGAAGCTCCCCCATCGACTTTGAGAGGAGAAAGCTTCCTTGAAGAATCTTTTTTCATCGCAGTGAGGACTTCATTTACTTGAAAGGCAACTCCCTCCAAAGTAGCCCTAGCGATATGGGCTGGTGAAGTCCCCCGGGTCAACCCGGTGAGGAGACCCGTGGCTCCTGGAATCCAGTGGGGTGCACCCATTCCTGAAAGAGCCGGCACAAAAAGAACCCCGGCACTATCGGATACCGAAGCGGCTAATTCTTCGACTTCCTGGGAGGCACTAAAAAGGCCGAGCCCCTCTTTAAGCCACTGGACAGCGGCCCCCGCAATAAATGCCCTTCACCATAAACC
>Ga0214923_10001229_pt1 | contig 36955 bp, 39 predicted proteins | sample LL1510_MetaG_FD_177993 | JGI IMG/M metagenome (GOLD analysis project Ga0214923, IMG submission 177993) | Freshwater microbial communities from Lake Lanier, Atlanta, Georgia, United States - LL-1510 | ecosystem: Environmental > Aquatic > Freshwater > Lake | place: USA: Georgia | collected...
ACTATATTGTGGCGAATGTGGCTTTACCTCCCATACTAAATTACTAACTTTATGCAGAGATTGAGTATTAGCAGTTGTTTGAGGCCATTTATCTCTAAAATTTACCGCATCAATAGTCACTCCAAGATTATTCCTAAGTTCTATATAAGCTCCTGCAGTATTACTAAGAGAGCCAAAGTTAGTACTTGTAATATTTATCACTTTATCAATAGGAGGAAGGCTAGTCTGTGAGCTAGTAATTTTGCGAATTACAAAATAATCTGTAATATTCCCAGAGAGAGCTATAGATTTATCCCCATTTCCAGAGACAATTCTAAGAGTCCAACCTGATAGGGATATTGATACTGCTGGATTAGGATTCTTGAGCTCTATGAACTCATCATTTGAGCTGGGAGTGTTGTCCTTCCAATCAGTATAGCCAATATAATTGATTTCATTGATCTGAACCGATTGAAAAGTAGCAAAAGTTAAATTTGGGCTAAAAAAAAATAGCCCCAGTATCAGGGCTATAAGTTTAGGAGTTTTGGGAATTGTTATTATTCTCTTGAGATTTTGAATTTGGTTCTGTTTTTGTTGGATCATATGTATAAGCATTATGTAATTCTACTTTTCTATTTTCTTCAGCAAATTGTAAGATAATATCCTTAGCCTTATAGGGATATGGAATATTATCAAAAAATAAGGTCTTTTGGTCAGCTCCAGCGGTCTGTATTCTGACATCTCCGAAATTCAAGGTATTAGCAAAAAATCCTTGCACCACAACTTCGATATCTTGGACATTCCCAATATCTGCCTCGGAGACTTTGCGATGAAAAAAATCAATTTGGTCAATAGTCAAAACTCGCTGATTAGTGACTATATAGGCATCCAGATAATAGTGAGTCCAAGTCACAAAAGAGGTATAAAATATAAAAACTATAATCAAAGTAATAATAAAGTCAAAAATAGAACCTATAAAAGGGTCTTGTAAAATCGGGATATTATTTGGCAACACACTAGCTATAATCAGAGCTCCAGCTAATAAAATTACATTGAATATATAAGGCACTATCAAGAAAAAAATTGCCCTTCTAAATACAATTTTAACCTGCTCGTCTTTGTGTTGCCCTGGAAAGTGTAAATTTTTACCTGTGGCTCTATCTAGCATATTATTTAATTAGTTAGATTTAATATAGATTGTAAATTAGCAAGAAGCAAAAGCAGCAAAATAACACTACCAACAACATAAGCAATCGATGATATAATAGCCACTTTAGTATTAATCCCAAAAGCAAAAATATGATATAACATCACTATACTACCAATAATATAAGCTAGTAGTATAATCAGATAAGTAGCGATGAATATTTGATTAGACATAATTTTTAGATTAGAGGTTTTTGGGGAGGTAATTTGCCAAAATATTCATAGCAAAGATTAGTCACCATTCTACCTTTTGGGGTTCTTTGGAGCAACCCTTGTCGCATCAAAAATGGCTCATAAATCTCCTCTATAGTCACGGTTTCCTCTGAGGTAGAGGCTGCCAAAGTAGATAATCCCACTGGCCCACCATTAAAAATATTCATAATAGTCTCGAGAATTTTCCTATCTCCTGCTTCCAGCCCTTTATCATCTACATCGAGTAGCTCAAAAGTATCTTGGATAACTTTAGCATCAATCACCCCATCATTATGCACTTCCGCATAATCTCTGACTCGTTTTAATAATCTATTAGCTACTCTCGGGGTATGGCGACTCCTATTAGCAATATGCTGATAAACTTCTGGAGAATCGGCTTTGACAGATAATATATTACTGGATCTCTTCAGAATGTCTATAATATGGTCTTGGTTATAAAAGTCAAAACTATAAATATTGCCAAAACGACTTCTAAAAGGACCCGAAAGAGACCCAAATTTGGTAGTAGCTCCAATCAGAGTAAATTTTGGCAGATCTAATCTCAAAGTTCGGGCAGATGGCCCCTTACCCACAATAATATCCAAAACAAAATCCTCCATAGCTGAGTATAAAATCTCCTCTAGGGTCTTGGATAGACGATGAATTTCATCAATGAACAAAATATCCCCCGCCTCAATATTGGTCAAGATCGAAGCCAAATCCCCAGCCTTTTCGAGAGCCGGACCCGAAGTCACTTTCATATTAGAACCTAGATACTTAGCAATCAGATAAGCTAAGCTGGTCTTGCCAAGACCAGGAGGTCCATAAAATAAAAGATGGTCTAAAGCCTCTCCCCGCTTCTGAGCTGCCTGAATAGAGATAGAGAGATTTTTTTTAATCTGGTCCTGCCCAATATACTCCTCAAAAGTCTGTGGCCTCAAACTCTGATCTATACTGCTATCTTCTTGTATTTCTTTTGATGATGTAATCATAGATTACGATAATTATATATTATAATTATATCATATTTTGAGGGGTTTGTATATAGTATGGATTACAAGACCTCTATGGTACTGAGAATGGTGTGCATTAGATTGTTGGCTCTTGCATCATAAGTTGCGTTATCTTCTTTGTATACACCAGGAACATACTGAAAGGATGCATTAGATTGAGTTATAATAGCAAATTTACTATTACCCAAATCAATTATAAATAATAATTGGTCATTTAATTGGAGTGTTGAATTATCTATGTTATCTCCGTTATATACATCTAAATTACCAGTAGCAACTTGATATGTAATTAGTGTAGACACTTTATCTGTACGTATAAATGGATTCTTATATTTTGTGACTGATGACTTATTAAATCTAAGGGTAGCAATATCCCCTATCTGTCGCAACTCTCTTTTATTAGCTTCTAAATTATATGATGTAAATTTTTCATCTGTACTACATTTTTTATTAACATCGAAGGGAGTCATTCCTCCATCAGGAGATTGATTTTTCACTACATAATCACATGTTTGATTTAAGAATATATTTTCTATATCTCTTAAATTTGAATTTGTTGATTCTATAATATTAACATTAATTTGACCTGGTTCTGCTTGATAAGGGAAACTTCCACAATTAACACAGTTAACAATAGTCATAGAATCATATCCCTTGCCTAATCTTTTGATATTATCTGACCCTATCATTAATCCATTTAAATCATATTGACCTAAATCGAAATGAGGCGCTAATGGAAATAATAATGAGTCTCCACTTCTATTATCTAAATCTTTATTCATTACCTTATACTTAATCCCCACATCTCCCAGTTTAGTCTCTCGGTATTCCCACCCTGTTGTATCTACCTTCGTAATAGGATAATCTGGTAATTCCTTTTCCTCTACTGGCTCTGGGTCCATTACTTTTGGCTCTACCTCAACCGGAGCTGGAGTAGGCTCTGTCACACTTACCTCTGCAATTGGCTCCTTATTCATATCCCATAGCAGATACCCGAATATTCCCAAGATTACAAATATTATCCCAAACCCGATTATTGTTAATTTATCTTTTTGCCAATTCATAGTTTATGATTTAGTTGATTATATATATATTAGCATACTTTATATTTTTGTATATTATACTTACCCACAAATTAATTAATTTTGTAGTTTTATCTCATAGATATATGGCCAGAGTTTACCTGTGATAAAAAATGTATCCGTACTCTCTCGATAGGCTATTCCGTTCAGTTCAGCTATGTCTGTGTTTTCTACGCTTAGTTGATTTACTAATTGACTTAGGTCTAATATTCCTATAATCTCGCCATTAGCTGGATTGATTTTGATAATTTGATTGGTCTGATAAATATTGGCATATATGTAGCCAGAGACATATTCTAATTCATTGAGATTGTATTGAGGTTTATTCTGGTACTTCACTGAGATTTGTCTTATGGCTGTGAAATTATTAGGGTCAAGATATGTTATTTTATCTGTACCATCACTCATAATGAGATTTTCTCCATCATTGGTCAGTCCCCAACCTTCCCTACTCTCAACATCAAAAGTCTGAATCTGCTCAAAAGTCTTAGCATCATAGACGAAACCTTTTTGATTCTTATAAGTTAGCTGATAGATTTTATCATTTAGTATCGTACTCCCCTCTCCGAAGTATATATCTCGGTCTAATATCGCTTTAGTGTCTATCTTACCAGTTTCTAAATCTAGAATTCCCAATACTGATTCGGTCTGAGGTAAATAGATTGGGGAGCCGGTGCTCTCATATAAAGTTTCTCCCCCAAAAAAGAGACCTTGAGTGTAGGAATTCGTGCTATGGGGATATTTGTTGATGATACTGTATTGGATTGAAGTAGGCTCTATTGTATAACTATTAGTATTATAAAAATAAAGTATACCTACTATAAGTAGGATTAAAGAAATTAGGCTATAAATTAGGATTTTTGTGTATTTCATTCTCTCGTTTTGCTGTTCGAATGCAGGGACGTCGAGTTTTCAACTCTCCCCAAAACCCCTCGGTTTTGGTATTTCCGCCACGGGAAACTTTCGTTTCCCGACCCCTTCCTGTCCCTGCATTTTTTAATAAAATTAATTTTTTGAGTGATTTGTTCGAATGCAGGGACTCGGTCACAAGTAATTTCCCTGACGGCAAATTCTCGCGACCCCGTCTCGCGGCGTTCGCCTTATACTTTGTACAAACTCACGCATCGCTCCGACTTTCTCGTCCTGACGAAAGCCAAGCAGTTGGCTTTCTCATTCTCTCGCTTTGCTGTTCGAATGCAGGGACTCGAACCCCAATTGCTGGTGCCAGAAACCAGTGTCCTACCGTTAGACGACATTCGATTTACATTGTTTATTATACCTTATATGTAATAAGTATTCAAGGAGTGGGTTTGTTCTAAAATTCCCCTCTTGAGGGGTGGCAGGCTTGCCTGACGGGGTGGAAAAATTTATTTCACCAAACTCTCTATATATTTCTCTCTATTTCGTATAGACAACATAACCTGTCCCACCACTCCTTCCATTGCTTTTTTGATTGCTATATCCTCAAAATGTACTATTTCTAAATGTAAACTTTTCAAAAAATTCTCTCTTATTATATCATATTCCCCTTTATAATTATGACTTTCTCCGTCTATCTCGAATACTAGACCCAATTCTGGGATCAAGAAATCTACTATATAATTGCCTATTATCACTTGTCTATCTATATCATAACCTAATAGCTTTTTGTCCTTAAATGCAAGCCAAAATAATATCTCCGACAGTACACCTGCTTTTCTTAACTCTTTTGCTTTGGGTTTGAGTTTGGGATTCTTTGGTAATTTTGAGTAATTATATATCCACCCCGTCTTTGTTTCACAAATCCACCCCTCTCCGCCCAAGGCGGATTGCCAAAAGAGGTGAATTTTTTAGCTCCATAATTTTTATATTTCTGTCTACTTTGCACGAAAGTGTGGATACAACAATATTACTGGTGGAAAAAATAATATTGTCATCATTCCAACTGATATAAAATAACTCCAAGCGTTTGTGTAGTATGTTATTATCGCTCCACCTAATGGCCAAAATATTCCAACCAAAATAATTGCCCAAAACGCCCAAACCTCTTTCTTAACAAGAGCATATTTTGTAATCAAATAAATTAGAATCATATTTAACACACTCAGCCAGCAAAACAATAAAAAAGGAAGTGTAAATGCAGGTTTTGCAACATCTGGCAATTCTGCTGTTCCATATAAATCGTTCCAAATCATAGAGTCCAAACTATGCCAAGGGTCAAATCCAATAAAAAACATTAGTATAAAGCATATTCCTGCCCCAAAGCAGCTTACAATTTTCAAGTAGTTAATAGTTCCGATAAAAATTTTCTGCGACATAATATATTCTTTAAAGTCCCACTCTTTTAGCTTTTCGGTGTCACCCCGTTTTTTGAATGGTCGCTGGTCTCCACTATTATTTTATTCTGTCAGTACAAAAGTCACAAACTATCAAACCGCAAGAACGATGGTTCTCGTGTCAATCCGTGTCTTCTGTGGTACCCTTTAAACTTGCCCATAATGAGCTCCGACCATCCTAAGTATACAAGAAAAACGAAGTTTTGTGAAGGATATTTACGGATAGTTGCTGTTAGACGATGTCGTAGAGCGAGGAGTCTGACAGTGACGGAGTCGCAGCCCATTAGCCAACGAGCAAAGCGATGTTGGCTAATGGTTCAGTATATCTGATGTTTGCCTTAGCATAGCGGAGGCAAATATGGGTGAAGGCTTTTGTATAAAAGCCTTCACCAGATACTCTTTGTTATCTGATATATTAAAAAATCTTCTAAAATGTATTGACATTATTCACCTCTTACTAAAAATAGATTTTTGTGTGATAATGGATAAATAGTATTTGAAAATTGTATTATGGGGAAAAATGCTCATGTCCGAAAAAAATTAGGCGAAATATCTGATAGATATACTCCACAACATAATAAGGAAGTAAATATTCCTATTCGAGAAAAATTAGAAAAAATTATTGCTGAATTACCTAAAGATAAATTGACTTTGGAGGAAATTAGATCTCTCTTGGGACGAGATGGTATGCTATTATTAGTGATTCTGTTAACTGTTGTATTCCTAATTCCTGTGTCTATTCCTGGAGTGAGTACAATTTTTGGGGCTACAATTTTATTGATTGGAGCGAGTATATTATTTGGTTGGGATTTGTGGCTACCAAAGCAGTTTTTAGCTAAAGAATTACCAGCTTCTACTCTCAAAACAGCTTTCCATAAAGGGCTAAAATGGCTTGTTAAATTAGAAAAAATCAGCAAACCAAATCGAGCTATCTGGATTACCACTGGCAAGGGAGCTCATATTATCAATGGTCTGTCTATTATACTGGCAGCTATATTGCTGATGGCACCCTTTGGATTTATACCTTTTAGCAATACTGTTCCTGCTATTGCCTTATTATTCTATGCTATTGGGTTATTACAAAAAGATGGAATTAGTATAATCTGCGGACATATATTCAATATACTTACAATTATTTATTTTGCTATCTTACTCTCAGGAGGTTGGGTTTTGATTATAGAATTATTAAAGTATTTAGAAATTAAGTAAAATATATATTTCATTTCAAATTATCTAGATATTCACTCGCTATTTGGTTATAATTCTGTTTTTTAGTCTCTGGCATTTTATTATACTGCACTCCTATGAATCCTAATCTCCCCTCTTTTTGAAGTTTGTCAAAATTCTGACCCACAAAATTCCAGAATAAAGCATCCAAAATAGGGCTCCATTCCCCTTTTTTGAAATCGCTCATTTTGAGAATATAATTAGAAGAGGATATATAGGGCTTGGTGGTAAGTAGTCCTCCATCGGCATACAGAGTCATACTATATACATTTGGTACCATAACCCAATCATAAGCATCAATATACATTTCCATAAACCATTCATAGACTGCATTAGGCTTAATCTGGCACAAATTAAGGTAATTCCCAAATAACATTAATCTAGGAATATGGTGAGTATAGGCATATTCAGCTAGAACTTTTATATGATAATCTATTGGCTCAATACCTGTTTGGGCTGTCCACATTGCTTTTGGTATATCTCGCTTGGAGCCAAAATAATTGCTATTTCTAATTTTTTTGCCTTCTAGTACATATAAAGCTCTGATATACTCTCGCCAACCAATAATTTGCCGTATAAAGCCTTCTGTTGAGGCTAGAGAGACTTGATTATTTGATATAAACTCCAAAGTTGCTTGCATAACATATTCCGGAGTGAGCAGTCCATTATTGAGCAGAGGTGATATAGTACTATGGAAAACAGAATCAGATTGAGTGGTTACAGCATCTTCATAAGGACCAAATAGTTCTAATCTATTATTCAAAAATTCTCGCAAATGAGCCTTCGCTCCCTCAAAGTCAATCGGACACCAAAAATACTCTGTCTCACCAAAATTATCTGGGAAATATTGCTCCACATATTCTCTAGCCTCTCTGATATATTCATTATCTTGAGTCTCGAAAGTCTTGGGTATAATTATATCTTTTGGGAGTTTCTTCCTATTCTCAGTATCATAGCTCCATTTACCTCCAATCGGCTTATTATCATTGTCAATTAGTATATTTAATCTCTTCCTCTGCCAAATATAAAAGTCATTCATCCAATATTTACGGGCTCCTGACCTAGCCTCAAAAAACCCTCTAAATTCACTCTCTAAAGTCAAAAACATTGGGCTATTATGAATATTCAATTGTATAGAAGCTAAGCTAAGAGCTTTTGATAATCTCGTTTTTAGCCAATCATCCACCACATCATATATTTCCACTGCTTCAATTTTATGCTGTATCAGAACATCAGTGATAGATTCAGTTGTAGCTAATTGATGAAATTTAATATATTCTACTTGAATCTGATTTTGCTCCAAATAGTGCTTGTATCTTTGCATACTAGCTCGATGCAATACTAGCTTCTGTTTATGAAATTTAAATTCACTAACATATAAAGGCTCTTCTATTAAAAATACTATATCACTAGACTTAAGCCTCGTAATATCCTCAAAAAGTTGATGTGGATAAATCAAAAATGCTTTTTTCATATATTTATACAATATCCGCTCTATACCTCCAAACTCCCATCAACTTCTCTTGGTCTGTCTTGGATATTATAAATCATATCAAGGCAAGCTACTACCCCAATCATAATAGCATTGTCTGTGGATAAAATTTTATTTGGCACTATTAAATTCACTCCATTCTGCTGGGAATAAGCCTCAAGAGCTTGTCTTAATTTGAGATTAGCAGTCACTCCTCCGCCTATAATTACTTGCCTTATATTATAAGTGTTTACCGCCCAATTTAATTTGGCTACTAATACATCTATAACTACCTGTTCAAAACTAGCACAGATATTAGCTATATCTTGCTCATTTTGTGGTGGATTATCTTTGATATAATATAAAACAGCAGTTTTGAGACCAGAAAAAGACATCCTACCATCTCCTGAGTTAATCATTGGTCTGGGGAATTGAATAGCCTCACTATCTCCACTCTCAGCTAATTTGGAAACTTTTGGTCCTCCAGGATATGATAAATTCAGCATCTTTGCTACTTTATCAAAAGCCTCGCCAGCTGCATCATCTTGGGTAATTCCTATTATTTCATAATCATTATAGGCTTTTACCAAGACTAACTCTGTATGTCCCCCCGAGATTGTATAAGCAATAAAGGGGTATTCTATACTTGCTGTCCCTACCAGATTCTCATCTAGCAATCCTGAGAACATATGCCCATGCATATGATTGACTGGAATTAGTGGCACTCCCAAAGCTTCAGATAAAAGATTTGCCAAATTTACTCCTACATATAATGATGGCTCTAATCCTGGGCCAACTGTTACTGCAATTGAATCAATATCTCTACCGTTACGATTTATAAATTCTTGTAACATAACTGGTAGTTTTTTATTATGTAATCTGGCAGCCAGAGCCGGGACTACTCCACCATATTGACTATGCTCATTAATTTGAGAGTATAAAATATGATCAAGTACCTGAAATTTTTCAGATTCTTTATCTAAATTCAATAAAGCTAATGCAGTCTCATCACAAGATGTCTCAATGGCTAAAATTTTCATATATTTGTATTGTGCCAGATTATAAACATTAAGTCAATATTATATTCTAGCTAATAAGTGAGCCCAAAACTGTGCTATTGCTTGATAACTATATTTCCTTTGGAATTGCTCTGAAGCTTGCTCTCGGATTGCAAACTTTTTATTTTCATTTTTCTGAATTATATCTATACAAGCCGCTAATTCACTGCTAGAGCTGGGATTATAATAGATGGCTCCTTTACCTAATAATTCTTGATATTGATCTTCTCTAGGAGCTATTACTATAGTGCCAGAGGCTATTGCATTGAGAATTTGATAATTAATTGTATTATCTAGTTCCCCACTAACTATGAGACAATCTAATAATTCATATACTATTGGTAAATTATTTGATAAATTCTCTGATAAAACAAAACTGCCCTGTTTAGTACTAATGTCATACCATTCACAATTATGATATTCCAAATATTTTATAAAATGATCACTAATAACACCTATATGTCCACATACAAAAGATTTATTAATGATATGATTATCATAACTTATTAAACTAATATTTTGTTTTATATCTAATACTGCCTGAGTATCTAAATCAAGAAAATCTCTATAATTAATTAGTGGAAATGGAGTATAGGCTATTTTTTGCTGATAATTAACTTTAGCTGTGTGATTAGGATATATAATAAAAGAGTAATCTAATTTGTCTACACTCTCAAAATCATCTAAGACCCTGATTAAACTTAATGTAGTATTTTGTTTCAATTTCCAAGTAATAAATTGTGGCATTTTCCCAATTAAGATACATCTTTCAATGATATACTGCTTAATCAAGAGATTTATTGATTTATAATCATTAAAATTAAATAATGATTTAGACATCAGATGTACTTTATCTATGTCTACTATATTTCTTGCTATATCTGCCAAATTACTATCCCACATAATAAAGTGTATCTCGGATTTGAGATACTGTTTTAATTGTTGAAATAGTTCAAACCAGTGCCTTGCTTGCTCTCTTTCACAATCTATCAATACAGCTATATGATGAAGTTTTGATGTCATAAATTTTATGGAAGATATTGTCGCTTAGCTTGAGTATGTTCTTCAAATGTTTTGGAGAATATTGTTTTAGGAGGATTATCTCGAGAAGTTAAAAAGAAATAATAATCATTAGGTTGATATTCTACTACAGACTTAATAGCATCAACACTTGGATTAGTGATTGGGCCTGGTGGTAGCCCTGCTACTTGATAGGTATTATAGGGTGATTGTATCTTTAAATCCTCTAATGTAGATTGAGACCTACCTGACTGTGTAATAAAGTTGACTGTAGCATCACTTTGTAATTTCATACCATCTTTGAGTCTATTCATAAATATACCTGATACAATTTTTCTATCCTCAAATTTTGCAACTTCCTTCTCAACTATGGAAGCTAATATAAGAACTTCATACGGGGATAATTTATCATTACTCTTAAGACTAGGCAGAGCCTTCTTTTGAAAATTATTCAGCATTTTAATAATTACAGCTTCTACATTGGAGTCATCAAAGAATCTATAAGTATCTGGATAAAGATATCCTTGCAAGGAATTATTTTCTATAAATTCATATTTAGTTTTGTCAAAATCCTTAGTTGCTTGAATAAAATCTTCTCTACTAAAATCTAATCCTGAGGCTAATATATCTCCTATCTCATAAATGTCTGAACCCTCTGGTATGGTAATTGTCACTTCTGGTTTGACTAGCAGCCCCCTAGCTATCATCTTTATAACCTGATCTGTATTCATATTAGGGGTAATATTATATCTAGCAGCCTTGGGAGATAGTTTTCTAAATGATATATAAAAATTTAGTCCATTAATTTTAGATATAATATTCTGTTGTTGTAAGTTACTAATTATATCTGCCCAGCTTTCTTCTTTTACCTCAAATATTGTGTCTTCTGTGACTAGAACTGTAGCTCCTATAGTATTAACAACATTAACAATATAAATGGCTCCCGCTACCCCTATCAAAAATACTATTAATAATATCCAATATATAATTTTTTTCATCATTATTATATTTTATCTTCTAAATTAGCTGATCTCAATAAAGAATTTACCTTTTTGACTTCTTGTACTTTATCTATATGTGAGACTAGCAAAGCATCTTCTGTCTCTACTATGACTATATCACGAATACCGATTGTGGCAATAACCTTATTTCTATTATGAGAATGCACTAATATATGCTCAGAATCAATATCAAAATGTTGGGAACTACCTTTATGAGTGACCGTTCTCTCATCAGTCTGTAACATATCTTTAAGAGCCGACCAAGACCCAATATCGCTCCAACCTATATCAGCTGGGATTACTACTATATATTGAGCTTTTTCCATAATTCCATAATCAAAGCTAATCGCATCAGTTAATTGATATAAATTTTCTAAATCTTTTAATTTATTTTTTTCTAATTTTTTTAAAATTTTAGCAGTTTTTGGTAGATATTCTTTATACATACTCAATAATCTTTGTTTTTGTACCACGAACATTCCTGAGTTCCAAACATAATTACCATCTGCTAAATATTGAGTTGCTGTCTTGAAATCTGGTTTCTCTACAAAAGCCTCCACTTCATATATGCCTTGCTCTTGTTCCCCAAATATAGATTTTTTATGGTATTTGATATATCCATATCCAGTCTCTGGAGAGGTGGGGGTGATTCCAAGAGTGACAATATATGCAGGTGACTGTTGTAAAAATTGGTCTGCTAATTGTAAAATTCTACATAATTCCTGTGGCTTATGAATATAATGATCTGCTGCCAGAAAAGCTATAGACTCATCTGGCTTAGCAGAGACTGCTATAGTAGATAATCCATTAGCAGGGGCGGTGTCTCTTTTTTCTGGTTCTAAAATTATATGATTGATTGCCAATTGTGGTAATTCACTTATAACTTCATCTTTGTATTGTACATTAGTAGAGACATAAATATCATCTAGAGTAAAATGTGTCAATAATCTCTTGACTGTCATCTGTAGCATTGTCTCTTCTCCAAAAAGTGGTTGGAATTGCTTAGGCTTAGATGTCCTACTCAGTGGCCATAATCTAGTACCAGTCCCTCCTGCCATTATTACTATTTTCATATATTTATTATTTACCTCTTCTTTTACCTCTGCTATGGTACTCGGCAATGGCCTTGTCAAATTCCTGCATATTAAAGTCAGGATAATTAATATCTGTAAAATAATACTGGGAATTAGCAGTGTCCCACATCATAAATCCTACACTATTATGTGGCTCTCCACCTGTACGAATCAATAAATCTACTGGTGGTAAATCTTTGGTATATAATGATTGCTTGACTAATTCTGGAGTAATTTCTAAATTGGGATTGGCTAATTTTTTCTCAGATATAGAGCGAATAGCTTGTAGAATTTCCTCATCTCCATTATAACCTAGAAGACAATTAAGAGTATAATTGGAATAATCTTTGGTATAATCAATAGCCTGCTGTAAAATATTTTGTAAAGATTCAGGAAATATCTCTTGCCATTTACCAATTATATTTATTTTTATTTTTTGAGTATGAATTTCTTTATAAGTTAATAATATTTTGGTAAATTTTTCAAAGTTCTTATATAAATGTTGAACTTCATCTTGAGGCCTCTTAGCTAAGTTATCTAGAGAAGCTCCCCAAAAAGTTATATTTTTAACTCTGCCATCAAGGGCCTGTTCTATAATTTCTCTAGTCCTTTCAAAACCTTCAAGATGTCCTTGTTCTGGAGTTTTGCCATTGGCTTTTGCCCATCTACGATTTCCATCAGGTATAATTGCAATATGATCTATCATAATATATAAAGTTTTTATTCACCAATATTGATTTATTATATCATACCCTGAGTAATTTTCCAGATATCTCCCGCCCCCATAGTGACGATAACATTATTATCTCCCTTAATAAGCGCTAAGTCTTGTTTCAAATCATCTGAATTTAGATATAATTTACTATTTTTATTCTGAATATATTCCATAATATTATCACTTTTGACTACCCCTATATTCTCTCTAGCTGAAGCATAAATTGGCATTAAATAGACATAATCTGCTTGAGACAAAGCTTGTCCAAATTCTTTCAAGAGCATTTCTGTTCTACTAAAAGTATGTGGTTGAAAAACACAATGTATAATTTTGTCTGGATATTGTTCTCTTAAAGCTTGAATTCCTGCCATAATTTCAGTTGGGTGATGAGCATAATCATCAATAATAACAACTCCTTTATAAGTTACTCCTTTATATTCTAATCGTCTTTGAGTCCCTCTAAACCCTAGCATAGCCTCAATACTAGAATTAATATCAAAATCTAGAGCATATAATAATCCAAGACAAGCAAGAGCATTGAGTCTATTATGATTACCTGCAATAGAGAGATTTAACTGATTATATTGCCTCCCCTCTACTATTACCCTGTTTCCCTCATCAAGAGTAATATTATTATCTAGATTAAGCCCAAATTTAAGTATTTTTCTTGTTTTATTTTGAATCTTTGGCAAAATATAATGGGCTATATTCTCATCATCTCCATTCACTACTAAAGGCTTATCTACTGGTAAGTTATCAATCACATTCACAAAAGCCTGATAATAAATCTCAGCGGTTGTGAAAAAATCTGGATGGTCATAGTCTATATTCAGTATAATCAAGCCTCCCATATCAATATCTAGAAAATGATTTTGATATTCATCCGCTTCTACTACTAAATATTGAGAATCATTATCTCCAATTCTAGCATTCCCTCCAAATTGAGGCACTACACTACCAATCACCCCAAAGGGATTTTGGTTTAATTCCTGCAAGGCATAAGTTAATAATGCTGAAGTTGTAGTTTTCCCATGAGACCCAGCTACACCTAAAGTGATGTTAAAACTTTTAGATATATTCCCCAAAGCCTGACTATAAGTAGATATTGGTATATTTCTATTCAGAACTTCAATCACCTCTGGATTAGTAGGATTCTTCCCTTCAAGATAATAAGCTCCTGAAACTACTGCATAATCAATATTGTCAGGAATATTGCTAGAATCAAAGGGAGATAAAACCCTAATTTTAGATTGAGACAAGACTTTGTCAGTCATAAAAGATTCACTCACATCACTTCCAATAACCTCAATTCCCTTAGCCTGCATAACTTGAGCTAAGGCCGTCATACCCACTCCCTTAATCCCGATAAAATATACCATAAATTAATGACTTAAACTAAATAATTCTTCTGCAATCCTTGCAGCTGCATCTGGAGTGGCAAACTGTACTGTTTGCTCCGACATAGTCTGCATGATATCTGGTTGTTGCAATAACTCATTAATTTTTTCTAGCACTATATGGGGAGTGAAGTTTGGCTCTTCTAAAACAATACTGGCTCCAATTTTTGCCATTTCATAAGCATTAGACCGCTGTTGCCCAGCATCAACTGTAATTGGTACCAGAATACTTGGCTTATGAGTAAGACAAATATCCATAATACTAGAAGCTCCGGCTCTTGAAATAACCAAATCAGCAGCTGCATAAGCATGTTTCATCTCAGAATCCAAAAATCCAGCATAATGATACAATCTATCCTGATAAATCTCCAATGCCCTTGCAACACTTCTAGCCTCATCCATATTATTCTTACCAACAATATGAATAATTTCTACTAATTCCAAGAGTTCTGGTAGAATTTCCCAAATAACTTGATTAATAATTCTAGCTCCTTGACTACCTCCCACTATTAGTAACACAGGTTTTTCAAAGGTTAGCTCAAAAATTTTTCCCGCCTCATCTTTGCTCCCTTCTGTAATATCTGGATGAGTCATATTGCCTACTATGCTAGTTTTTTTCTGACCAAAAACTTTAGCTACATTAGGGAATCCCACAGCCACCACACTAGCAAACTTCCCTAAAAACTTATTAGCGAGTCCCGGAATAGAATCAGATTCATGAATCAAAGTTGGTACCTGATACAACCAAGAGACCAGAACCCCCGGCACACTTGAATAACCACCTTTACCAAAAGTAACATCAGGCATAAATTTCCAAATATACCATTGAGCTTGGATTAGCCCCCATATAGAACGAAACATATCAAAGAAATTATCAATAGAAAAATATCTTCTAATTTTACCAGCATAAACTTCTTTATAAGGGATATGATGAGAATTTAATAATTTTTTGGCTACTTCATCTAATTGACCTACAAGTAAAAATTCTAGCTCTACCTTTTGTACTTGAGCTAATTTTTCTAATTCCTCTTTGACGGCAATAACTGGTAAAATATGCCCCCCTGTTCCACCACTTGCAAATAATATCTTCATATATATTTTATCTATATATTATATTGTAAACAAAATTATGTATTTGGTCAAATTTTTGTATGAGATGAGGTTATAGTATAAAAATATATAAATTGTCCTCCCTTGGGGGAGCTTTAAGTCCCTCCTATATTTATTTAGGAGGGGGAATACCCGTAGGGGGAGGGTGGACAAAAATTTAATCTTTAATGTAATTAAACAGTCTGAGTTGAATCTAGCTCAGTCCACCTCCGTGCCCTCCCAAACTAAAGGATGGGAGGGCACACCTCCTCCGAAGGAGGACAGAATACAAAATACAGGCGAATTAAATGTCGCCCCCTCCTAATATCTCTTTTGCAAGAGCTAATAGGAGGGACAAAAGCCCTACGAAAAAACAATATACCTCCTATAATTCTCTCTCCGTAATAATTTTAATCCCGAATTTCTTAGCCTTTTCTAATTTACTCCCTGCCTTTGCTCCCACTAATAATATATCTGTCTGAGAGCTAACTTGAGATACTACAATTCCCCCTTCAGCTTCTATTTTAGACTTCAATTCATCTCTAGTGAATTGATCGAATGTCCCCGTAATACAAATAGTTTTATCAGCCCAAATACCTTTTTTGACTATTGGATAATCTATGCTTATACCTGACTTTAATAATTCCTTAATTAGATGTGAATTATTAGCATTATATATATAATCTATAATAAAGCTAGCAACTTTTTCCCCAATGTCTGAAATAGCTTGTAATTGCTCTAAATTAGTAGTCAAGAATTCATCTAGACTTTGAAAATGTCGAGATAATTGTAAAGCTGTTTGATTCCCAACCATCGGTATACCTAAGGCTTGAATAAATCTTCTAAAAGTAATATTTTTAGAACTCTGAATACTATTGAATAAATTCTGAGCCGATTTTTCTCCAAAACCAGCAGTAATTCTAATATCATCGAGACTTAGTTTGAATATATCATCAATATGTTGAATCAAATCAGCTTCTTGTAATTTTAATAAGATTTTTTTACTCAAACCGTCTATATTAAATCCTTCTTTTGAAACAGCATAGGATAAATATTCAATATGGCGAGCCGGGCATCTAATATTAGGACAATATTGATTGACTTGTTCCTTAGCCTGAATCAGGGCAGTTCCACATTCTGGGCAAATACTTGGATATTTATATTCTTTCTCAGAGCCAATTCTAAGCTCTGGTAAAACTTTAACTATTTCTGGAATCACATCTCCGGCTCTTCTAATAATCACAGTATCCCCAATCAAAAGCCCTAATCTTTCAATTTCATCTTGATTATGCAAGGTGGCTCTAGTCACAGTCACACCATATACATTCACTGGCTTCATTATAGCCACAGGAGTGACTTTACCGGTTCTGCCAACTTGTGAGATTATATCTATAATTTGAGTAGTAACCTCCTCAGCTGGGAATTTATAAGCAATCATAAACCTTGGTCCTTTACCAGTAAAACCTAATTGATTCTGCATATTTTTATCATTTACCTTCACTACCACTCCATCATAGGCAAAATCTATATTATCTCTCAAATTCAACAATTCCTGATAATATTCTTGTACTTGCTTGATATTATCTAACAATTTATTCTCTTTCACCACAGGAAATCCTAAAGCCTCTAGAATCCAATATTCCTCCTGTTGAGTAGTCTGTCCCAAATCAGTAATCAGACCCCAAGCAAAAAAACTAAGCCCTCTATTAGCCGTGATACTACTGTCTAACTGTCTCAGAGACCCCGCTGCCAAATTCCTCACATTGGCATATTCACTCTGACCTTGAGCTTTGAGTTTTTGATTAATTAAGTCTAATTGAGAATATCTAATATAAGCCTCACCTCTGATCTCACAGTCACCCTGCCAAATACTCTCAAATCTATGGGCTAAATTAATATCATAAATTTTGAGTTTATCCACAATTTGCTCTTGTGAATCTAACTTAATTGGAATATCCTGAATAGTCTTGATATTATGAGTAATATTCTCACCTTCCTGTCCATTACCTCTAGTTAATCCTTGAACTAATGTATAATTTTCATATTTAACACTCACTGCTAGACCATCCAATTTTAGCTCTACAAAGTATTGAAGAGTCATCTTTTTATCCAAAATTCCTTTATTACGAGCTTCCCATTGCTGTAATTCTGACTGATCAAAGACATCATTTAGCGACATCATCGGGATAGTATGAGCTACTTTTTCAAATTCAGGTAAAACCTCACCCCCCACTCTCTGAGTAGGTGAGTCTAGAGTAATAAGTTCTGGATATTCAGCCTCTAGATTGGCTAATTGATGCATCAGACTATCCAGAACACCTCCTGATATACTAGAGATGTCTTGAATATGATAATTAGACCTATGCTTTCTTATCTCTTGTCTTAATTTTTGCAGTCTATATTTAATCTCTTTTTTCTGCATATACTTAAGGCGCAAACTCTTCTTCCAAGACTCTCTCTATTCTAATACCACCACGATCAACTATACCCGTACTTATAATATAAGCCGGTGTACTTCCAGATTTTGGTTGAAAATCTACCTCGTACTGTATACCAAGAGTAGGATTTAATTCAAAAGTCTCTGCAGGAGTATCAGCACTTATATTAAAAACACCATCGATAGTCTTTATTGACACATCATAAACCCACCTTTCTAAACCAGTTTTAGCTGCCTGTACAGCTTGCTGTGTCATTAGATTTTCTCTAGAAATCTTGGACTCTACTGATACTTTCTGAGCTAAAGGAGCTAATAATATAAGTATAATACTACATACTAATAAAGTGATTAACAAACTAATATCTCCTTTTTTAGATTTATATCTTGTATTCATATTACTTTAATTAATACCAAATCTACCTTTGTCAGCATTATAGTTATATAATACTTCTGATTTATCTAAAACTCTATCATATACTAAAACTTGAGATATATTACCTTTACCACCTAACCATAATTCATTAGGATTTTTATTATTTATAATTGGAGTAGGATTAACTCCATTTTGATAGACACCATTTAAATATAATTTGTATGTCGATCCATCATATGTGATACATAAATGAGTCCATGTCTTATAATAATCTTTAAACCATCCCCCCAACTTAAACTCATATCTTCCATACCTGGCAAATATTATATCTTTGTTAGAATAATCCATATTTATCCATAAAGATGCAGAATAATTAGTTGATATACTTGGGACTTGAGTATTAAAGTAACCATTGGCAGTCCCATCAAATCTAAAGTAACCTCCATCATTGTTAGAATGAGTAACCCCGCTACGGATAATACCAGTAGTCTTAGGGGCTGGATTAACTAAACTAACCCACCTAGCTTCAGTCCCTGAATAACTATTCCTGTTACCCGCGTCTAAATGTACTACAAGCCCATCTGTAATTACTTGTCTATCATTTACTGGATTAATACTAGTCTGCATAGTTAAAGAGTCTTTACCGTATAGTGATTCGGCATCTATTGATATTGTTACTAGTTTAGACAAATTAGGTTTATCTGTAACTATAAAATTTAATTTTTTGATTTTGAATACAGTTTTATCAGTAAAATTCTTATCATTTCTTTTAATAACTTCATCAGCAAAACTATATGTCACAGGACTACCTTGCTGATCTTTGAATTTCAATACTCCATTAGCATCTACATATACATTAGAAGAAGTTTTGAGTTCTTTTTCTATTTTATTAATGATAAATTGGAGATTATCTCGCATATTATCAGCTGTCTGAGACTCTCTTTGATATTTGATAATACTAGCCACGGGTTGGGAGATAATTAACACAATAATAGACAATATAGCCACTACTACTATTAATTCTACTATAGAAAATCCTTTTTTCATATTTTCAATTAATTTTATATAATTCAATAGTGGCTTGATATACTCTCAGATTTCCTCCTTTGGGATTACGAACTACAACGGTGCTGGTAACTTTGGGGATTGCCGTAGTACCAACATTATCGATTTCAACAAATCTATGAAAAACTCTATTCCCCGTCCCTGCCGTTGATAATGCATAAGCTCCTGTTGAATTGATGTCTATATCACACTGATTAGCATTATTTAAAGTATTAGTAGTACTATTAACACTACATCTGTTAATAGTAAAAGAAGGGAGAGATAAGGTATTATAATCTATATGATGAGTGCCATTAGCCACAGTTCCATTATTAGCATAAATTGCTCGGACTATTTCCAATCCTTCGGCTACCAAAAGATTGGCGGTATTGTCATATTGTAAGAAAAATTTTGACCTGATGATACTAGTTTGTAATTCTAAGACTGATACTAAAGTTGTTGCTAATATAGTAATTGCTAATAATGATCCGACTAATGTAGCTCCTTTTTGGGTTTGCATATTGATTATTCTACTTGGATTAAACCTGTATTAGTAACTTCAATAGTTTTACTTATAGAATTGCCTCCGTTATCTATAGATAGTTCTACCCTTCCTCCTGATCCTGATGTTTCTGCAAAAGGAATATTAAATGTGATAACTCTATTAGCGTTAATACTAGCATGATTAAGTGTAGTTGCTGTTCCATAGTTATTTTCTCCACTACAAGATGTAGTTCCTGTTTGATAAATAGGTTGTATTGTTCTAGCACTCGTAGAGGAAGTAATCTTAACTCCTATAGCACAAAGTGTAGATCCAGTTGCAATTCCAGTCTCACTCCTAGAGGGAGCTAGGGCTGAGTTTTGAGCTTTCCTGAGAGCTTGTACTACTTTGGCTACATCTTCTTCCAATTTTGCTCTTTGTCTAGAGGACACAAAGGCTTGTATACCTATCCCTGATAGTATGCCTATTATAGCTACTGATACTAATATCTCGCTTAATGAGAATCCTTTTTGCATATTTATATATTAGGTATAATTAAATAATACCATATATTTACATTGGGTACAAATTTTATTGTAATTAGGGTAAATATTATTATAAATGACAAGATTATACTAGGACCAAAGGCGATTTTTTGCTTGAGAGAAGAGTTGTGATTCATAATCATTAAACTAACCCCCCAGATTGTACCAATGATAAATGACCCAAAGAAAAACGGAATAGCCCACATTAATGGGATAAAGAACCCAAGTCCTAAAAACAATTCCACATCTCCCCAACCTATGCCTTGCTTTTTAGTAATAAAGTATAAAAACCAAGTGATAAAAGTACAGGCTAGAGCCGTAATAAGAGAATCTGGTATTATTCTGGTCTGATAATATTCTAGGGCAAAATAGATTAATCCTAAAATTTGTATTGCTCTTAGCTGTATTGTTGGGATTAATTGATACTGAAAATCATAGACAAAGACAATTATTAATTGGGTGATAAGAGTTAATATAATTATAATTTCAAGAATTGAAACCCAAGTCAAATTATAAATTGAGATTATATTTGGAATTGCAAGATATATATAAGCAGTAAAAAGAGTGGCAGTAATTAATTCTACTAATGGATATTGAATGGACAGAGACTTATTACAATTACGGCATCTCCCTCTCTGAATTAAGTAAGATACAACTGGGATTAACTCATACCAATTGAGATTATGCTGGCAAGACATACATTCTGACCTCCCATTCCAAAACTTTTTCTCGGTAGTCATACGGAATAATACTACATTAAGGAAACTTCCAATCCCAAGCCCTAAGATAAAGATTATAATGAGAACATAAATCATAAATGAATAAAGGTTTTATATGTAATTCCAGTAAATTTGATAGATAAAAGAGATTCAATTCTCTCTTATCTACACAAAGTGACTTAAATTATGGACAGGCATTTAACGTATTAGTAGGAGTAGTACTTACAAAGCTTGCTTGACTTTATATGCCAGCACATGCTCTTTGACTATTACCAGGAGCGGAAGTGACAAATCTTGAGAAGCCAGTTTGATCAACACAATACCACTGTAATTCATTTGACTCATTCCTAATTTGTGCAGCCATAAAGTAAAATCCAATTCCTCCGTTACCTCTGAGTCTGTCTCCTTCACTAGCTCCCTCTGCATTGCTGCTAATATTATCTCTAACTCTTGCAATTTCAATTTTATCACTAGTTAATGGGTTTACATAAGTATTTGTGGAAGATGTATATCCATTTAACTCCATAATTCCTCGTAATTGAGAAAGCCCAGCTTGAGCAGCTGATGTTCTAGCTCTTGTTCTAGCTGAGTTAACATTTACTAATACTACAGATGCTAATATTCCAATAATAGCAATAACTACAAGTAATTCGATAAGTGTAAATCCTTTTTGTAATCTTTTCATTCATTTACACCTCCCTTCTTTTGCATATTTTTGAGTTTAGTTATTAATTTAGATTATAATTATATTTTAGAACGATCCTGCGATATTGTAAATAGGCATAAGTACAGCTAGCACAAAGAATGCTACTCCAATTCCGAGTCCCACTATCATTATTGGTTCTATTAAGACCGTAAGATTATCTACTAGAGCATCTATTTCTTGCTTATAAAATCTGGTTAATGTCTCGAGTACTAATATTGTCTTAGCTGTCTTCTCCCCTACAGAGATAATCTGTGAGGCTATATAAGGAACCTCTTTATGCTTCATAAAAGTATCAGATAATTTCCCTCCTGCTTTTACATTCACAATTGACTCTTGAATAATACTTTCAAAAATATAATTCCCTACTACTTTAGAGCTTATTTCTAAAGATGAGATTAATGGCACTCCAGCTTTTAATAAATTTCGCAAATTGGTGGCAAATCTAGCAATATATACTTTGGTAAATAATTGCCCAAATACTGGGATTTTTAATTTCCATTTATCTGCAAATTTACTACCAGCTTCTGTCTTGAGAGCATAGACTATACCCCCCACTATACCTACAAGCCCTATTAATACTACCCATACATATTTTTGTAGAAAATTGGACCCTGCTATTACAATTTGAGTCATCCAAGGTAGTTCAGAACTTCCTCCTTCTGTTATACCCTCTAAAACTCCCACCAGCTGAGGAAGAACAAAATAGGCAATACCCAAACCTAAGACTACGAATATAAGTAATACAAATACGGGATAGGCTAAAGCTCCTTTGATCTTACTATTGAGTTGATATGTCTCTTCTAAATAATCTGCCATATATAATAAAGCCTCTTGTAGTCCCCCTGAGGCTTCCCCTGAACGAATTATAGAGACGAATAGCTCATCAAATACTTTAGGATGTTTTTCTATAGCATCGGATAACAAGTTACCATCTTTCAAGTCTAATACTAGCTGGTCTAAAATTTCTGCAAAATATTTATTACCTTTATTTTGGTCTCTGAGTACTGAGATAGCCTGAACTAATGGGATTTGTACTTCCAAGAATACAGATAAAATTCTAGTAGCTACAACTAATTCTCTAGCTGATACTCTATTGAATATTTCTAAATCTTTATTAAATGATGATTGCTTATTAATATCCTGTAGAGAAATTACTATCAAATCTTTACCTTGAAGAGCACTTAATGCGTAATCTTCACTAGAGGCGGTAACTATACCTTGTTTTTGTGCTCCATCTTTGGTTTTTGCTAAATATGTAAATTTAGGCATATAATCATTTTTAATTTAACTTCTTGATCTATTAAACATATTTCTTAGACTAATTGGATCTGGAGAATATAGAAGTGCTGTCTCATAAGACACAATACCCCTAGATACCAAATCAAATAAAGAAAAGTTCATTGAAATCATACCTTCCTTACGATTAGTTTCTATAACCGTATCTATCTGATAGATTCGATTCTCTCTAATCAAACTTCTAACAGCATTATTAGTTAACAATATTTCAAGAGCTGGGGTCAATTCTCCATTTACTGTAGGAATTAATCTCTGAGCAACAATAGCTTGTATGGAGTTAGCTATCTGAGATTTTACTTGACCTTGTTGATGAGTTGGGAAAGTATCTATAATTCTGTCAATTGATTGAGATGCACTATTAGTATGAAGTGTAGAGAATACCAAATGTCCAGTCTCAGCTGCCGTCACAGCTACTCTCATAGTATCCAAATCTCTCATTTCTCCTAGAAGAATTACATCTATATCTTGTCTAAATGAAGATTCTAGGGCATTACTAAAGCTTTTGGTATCATAACCTACTTCTCTTTGGGTAATAATACTTCTATCTGGCCTATAAACAAACTCAATGGGATCTTCAATAGTCACAATTTTGACATCTCTAGTGTGATTAATTTCATTAATTATTGAGGCTAAAGTGGTAGATTTACCTGATCCTGTAGGACCTGTCACCAATACAAAACCTTGGATTAATTTTGAAAATTGATGCATCACTGAAGGCAAACCTAATTGTTCAAAAGTAAGAATCTCAGATGGTAAATATCTCATAACTACATTAGGGTAACCCCGTGCAATAAAAACATTAACACGAAATCTAGTATTAACTTCATCAAATGTATATGCAAAATCTTGCTCTTGTCCAGCATATAATTCATCCATCTTTTCTTTTGAAATCATAGTTGCGAGTAATTCATCTATAGATTCTTTGGTCAAAATTGCAGCTTCTTCAATTTGAATTAATCGATTTTTAACTCTTAAAATTGGCTTGCTCCCAGTAGTAAGATGAATATCTGAGCCTTTAGTTGTAATAATTTGATTAATAATGGGTATTAGATTGATTTGCATACATTTATAATATTAGTTTAGGACAAATACTCTTGTACAATTCGCATGACTTCAGTTGGAGTATAATTAGATTTTACTATATAATCATTAGCTCCTAACTTAAAGGCTTGATCTATATCTTTCTGTGAGGACAAATTACTTAACACTATAATTGGAATATATTGCGTTTGAGATTTGTTTTTTAATAATTTTAACAACTCAAACCCACTAATATTTGGTAAAATTAAATCTAACAGAATTAAATCGATACTATTTTTATCTAAAATAGTGTCGATTTCATCTTGATCTAACCCTGCAAATACTTTGATTTGCGTTTCTTCTATTTTATTAACATACATCTGCTTGATAAAAGGATCGTCTTCGATTAATAGTATGTTTTTATTACTCATATATTTTTATAAATTACAATATTATAATATCATATTTAAATAGTTTTGTCTATATATCCACCATTGTTAATAAATCTGTCAAAGAAAGATGTCCCGCTAATACTTTTAGTATACCATCTTGTTTGATAGTAACAAAATTATTTTTGTTCAGATACTCTATTATTTCATCTCCTCCAGTGTTCTTTTCTACTATGGATCTTAGATCTTCTGTCATAGATACTACTTCGAATATTGCCATTCTACCTTTGAATCCATTATTATGACATTCCTCACATCCTACAGGTTTATATCCTTTATCAAAATTACCAGAATAAACACTTCTAACATATTCTTCACCCAAAGTATTGAGAGAGTCTTTGATATATTGTTGTTCTTTTTCTGTAAAGGTAATTTCTTGTTTACATTTTGGACACAGTTTTCTTGCTAATCTCTGGGCTATAACTACTTGTAATGAAGCAGATAAAAGAAATGGTTCTACTCCCATATCTACAAGTCTTGGGATTGATCCCGGGGAATCATTCGTATGCAATGTCGAGAATACTATATGACCAGTTAAAGCTGACTGTACAGCAAGACTAGCGGTCTCTCCGTCTCTAATTTCTCCTACCATAATTATATCTGGATCTTGCCTTAAAATAGACCTAAGTCCTGTAGCAAATGTATAATTAATATCTGGTCTTACTTGAGATTGATTAATTCCTGGTAGATAATATTCTATTGGATCCTCCAAAGTTACAATATTAATATCCTCAGTATTAATTTTAGATAATAATGTGTACACTGTAGTGGATTTCCCAGACCCAGTAGGTCCTGTTAGGAGTATCATACCAAAGGGCTTGGTGAGAGCTTCTTTGACCATTTCAGCTTTAGGTCCTATAAAACCTAATTCTTCTAAAGATCTAATTCCATTGGAAGTATCCAAAATTCTAAGTACCACCTTTTCTCCATATTGTGTAGGAAAAGTTGAAACTCTAAAGTCTATTTTTTTATCTTGTTCTATAATAGAAAATCTTCCATCTTGAGGTTTTCTTTGTTCATCAATTTTGAGATTAGATAAGATTTTAATACGAGCCACAATTGCTGAGTGTATATCTTTTGGTAATTTAAGACTAATATACAATAACCCATCTACTCTGAATCTAACTCTTACAGATTCCTCTGAGCCTTCAATATGTATATCTGATGCTCTTCCTGCTACTGCTGTTTTTATAATTACTGATACTATTTTGATAATTGGAGCTGTTTCTAAATTTTCTTTATTAACATCTGATATATCTGGTAATTCTTGAGTTTGTTCATTTTTTTCTTTAAATTCTTGAATATTTTCTTGAACAGCATTAGTTAATGTATCAAAATCTTTTAATAACTTTTTTATATCTGATTCTGTGGAAACAAATAACTCAAATTTTAGAGATTTTTCTTGAAAAATAAATTTTAAAGCTTGAAGTGCATTATAATCATTAGGATCTGTAATAGCAATATATACAATATTATTTTCTTGTGCAAAAGGCACTAATAGATGGCTTCTCATTATTGTGACTGGAAATAAGTCATAAAGATCTTTGTCAACAGTATAGTCTGTTAAATCAATATACCTTAAACCTAAAAATTCAGCATTTACTTTGATTAGTTGCTTCTCAGTAAAATTATTTTCAAGGAATGTCTTAATATATTCTTCTGATACTGCATCAAAATCTCCTATGCCCTGGAATTTATCTGGGAAATCTATTCTTAGGGATTCGAATGTCCGTCTTAAATCAAATTGCATATTTTGAGCATCTATTTGAAGAACTTATTAATTACACTAATATAATCTGTTAGTTCTATCTCTTTATTAATATAACTTAAAATTGGGGCTATAATTTCATATCCAAAATAAATCATAGTAGCTATACTTAATAATATAATAATTAAAGATGTATTTATTATCCTAGAGTTAGAAGTATTTTTCATAATTGTATATAATATGTTTTTGCTATTATTGTGGATTCAACTTTTTCTGTTACTATTTCTGACTCTGAGTCAGTATTGAATGAAAAAGAAATATCCTGAATGTCAATATATTGCTTGGATCCGACTAACTTAGATAGAAATGAATCTATAGAACTTTTTTGCCCACTAATACTAATACTTATATTGATACTTTTTAGTGTATTAGATTTAGAAGGAGCAGAATCTGTTTCCATTGTAGGGGTAGATGATGGTCTATTGGGGGCATCTATCTGTATATCTAAACTAGATATACTAATACCAGACTCTTTAGCCAATCCATCTATTAAATTAAATAGTTTATTTTTATCAAACTGTTTAGGTACAAATGCATTAACAGATTTAGCAATATTAGCAGGAGAGCTATCATCAAAAGCTTTCTTTACTGCTAGTTCATTTTTAGCATTATTGATACTTTTAGTCTCAGTAGTTATTCTAGGTAATAAAAATAAATTTACTGTCCAGATAGCAACTATGAATATGGTTAATGCTAGAAATTTTGTTGGATTTGACATATATTTATTTTAATATTAATTCTACTTCAAATACAAACCCAGAGTTATTTCTTATATCTTCCTTCACTACCGAATACCTAGAACTCGACACGGTGTTAATCTTGTTGAAAGCATCTATTTGTCTTGTAACGTCATTGATAGACTGTACTGTCATTGATATATTAACTATTTTACTAGATTTAGTATAAGAAAAACTAGAAACTTTAGATCCTAAAACATAAGCTGATTCTATTTGTTTTATAGCAATTGTAGGGGTATAACTATTTTCTATTAAATCTACAATATTAAATAAACCTTGCTCTAAGTCATTATGAATATAGTATTGACTATTTTTCTCATCCAGTTTTCCTATATCTCCAATCACTTTAGCTTTTTCCCTCACCACAAAAATCCAATATATCCCCCCAACTATAGTTATATATACTATGAAACAAGCATAGAGAAAGTAGATTAATATATTATTTCTATCTTTAGACTTTAATTCCTCTAATTGCTCAAGATTTTTTTGACTTTGTGGTACAAATTTTATACTATCCATATTTTTTATTCTATGTAATTCTTCAAAGATACTCCTACAGACAATACCAAATCTTGCCAAATATCTTGTATCTTATATTCCTCACTAATTCCTTTGCAAGATAATCCAGCTATAGGATTAGCTCTAGATAAATGGACTTTATCATCATTTAATTTATGCTTCAAAACAAACTCTATATAATCTCCAATCGCAGACATCTTAGAAGTACCTCCCAAGACAACAAAACTATTAATGTTTATAGCCATGGTATCATCTAGTATTCGTAATAAACGAATTACATCATTTGAAATAAAAGAGCTGACTTTGGATTGTATAAGTTCTGTAACTTGAGAATCTGCCCCACTAATACCATTTTGTTTTTTTATATTTTCAGCCTCTATAATAGAACAGCCTCTAAGCTGAGCAATCGCTTCGGTAATGTAATTACCTCCAAAATCAAATGACTGTATTTTCTGGAGCTTTTTATCAGCATTTACTATCATAACTGTACTGTTTCTAGCACCTATATCAATAATACAAATTTGCTCTTTAGGTAAATTAAGAGCTCTTAAAGTAGAAAAACAATCTAATTCAAAACCTTTAATTTTTATATCCAAAGCTTTACTTACTTCTGTGTATTTATCAGCAATAGTATTTGGTATAGCTATTATAAGAACATTATATTGGTCCTGAGAATTATTTTTACCTAAATTAATCCAATCTAATTGAACAGAGCTGAGTGGAACTGGAATATGTTTTTTAGCTTCTAAAGGTACTGTTGTTAAAAATTCTTCTTCTCCTAGAATTGGAACTTGTATAACTTCAAATAATGCCAAGTATGATGGCAATGTCATATAAGCTTGAGATATATGCATTCCTGATTGCTGCATCATGACTTTAATAATATTTGTTATAGCTTGAGGGGATAAAGAGACCTCACTACTTTTTTCTTGTACAACTTTATCTATGTCATTTTCCCATATAATATAATTATTTATATTATATTTACCTACATCACCACTCATTTCCACAATTTTAACTGTCTGAGTTCCTATGTCTATCCCAAAAGATTTTTTTTGTCCTAATGCAAACATTGTATTGTTTTTATTTATATTCTATAGTTATAATATAATTATAACATCAAATAAAAAATTATGCAAGATTTTATCACTCAGTCAATAATTGACTTATTTGTCCCTAATCAATGTATAGTCTGCCAGAGACTTAATAAGGTAAATTTATGCGGAGAGTGTATAGCTAAAGTTCCCAATAATACAGCTTTGTGGCTAAAAGACAAACCCAAAATACAACCTTTATTCGTCCCTAAATTCAATACCAAAATACAATCTACTCTAAAAGATGGTTACATAGATAGCATTTTGAGTTGTACTGATTTTAAGAATCATATCATTAGAAAAAGCATACATTATCTTAAATATAAAAATTTACCTCAAATAGCCAATCCACTAGGTAGTATTATGTTAAGAAGTCTAAGCCAGAATTTAAGATTGAAAAACAATATTATACTTTGCCCTATTCCCCTACATCCTAATCGCCTCAAATTCAGAGGTTATAATCAAGCCTTATTATTAACTGAATATTTACATAAACAACTAAATTTAGATATATATGATGAATTATACCGAATTCGAGATACCCCTAATCAAATGAAAATTAATGATAGAGAGACAAGAATGCAAAATATGGATAATGCTTTTGAGGCTAGACGAAAACCATCATCTGATATTCAACATATTATTTTGATTGATGATGTGACTACCACTTTATCCACAATTCAAGAAGCCGCCAAAGCAGTCTCAAAAATGGGCTTTAGTAGCATAAATGCTTTAGTTTTAGCTCATTAATAGCTTTTCTTGTAAATAATATTATAGTTGTGATATAATTTATATTACAAAGTATGTTTACTTTGATTAATAGATAAAAAGATAGAAATGGAAAATTTTACTGATAAAGAATTTGTCTCCTATATTGTAAAAGCAATTGTGGATAACCCTAATGATGTACTGATTGAAAGAACTGTTGATGAGATGGGAGTTTTGATCACTTTACAAGTAAACCCTAGTGATATGGGAGGTGTGATTGGTAAAGAAGGAGATACCGTCAAAGCAATTCGTTCTCTATTAAGAATAGTAGGAGCTCGCAATAATGCTAGAGTTAATCTCAAAATTTTAGAGCCAGAACAGCAAAGAATGAGAAAAGAGTCTATGATAAATAATCACAATGATGTGAGTAAATTAGTAGATGACTTAGATATATAATGAGATTATGAGATTTGATATATTGACTATATTTCCTGAGATTATACAGGCTTATATCAATATAGGAGTGATTGGGAGAGCTACCAATCTAAAACAAACTTTAGCTATTGAAACTCATAATATTCGTGATTATACCAGAGACATACATAAAAAAGTAGATGATGCCCCTTTTGGTGGTGGTGCTGGGATGATATTACAAATTGAGCCAATTTATGAGGCCTTACAAAGTATTATCAGTGATCATCCCGATACTAAAAAACATATTATATTGACTAAAGCTGGAGCCAATATATTCAATCAGGATAAGGCTATTGCTCTTGGTGAGAGCTTTGAACATATAGTCTTTATCTGTGGCAGATACGAGGGTATTGATGCTAGAGTAGAGCAATATCTTTGTGATGAAGCACTGTCTATTGGACAATATGTGCTAACTGGTGGAGAGTTGCCAGCTCTTGTTATGCTCGATGCTATTGCAAGACATATTCCAGAAGTATTAGGAAATCTAGAATCTTTAGATCAAGAATCTTGGACTAATACTGATACCAAAGAATATCCTCAATATTCAAGACCGGCTATATTCAAACCCAATAATCCTAATCTTATTGATACTAATGCTACATCTGAATGGATAGTGCCTGAAATACTACTATCTGGAGACCATCAAGCTATTCAAGATTGGAGAGAAACTCATAAAAAATAGTATACTATAAATTTATTAAGATATATGCTATAATTAATTTATTATAAAAATATAGACTAAAATTATGGCAGATAATCAAAATAATTTAATTTATAGCTATGAGGCTTTAGAATTTGACAAATATCACAAATCCCCTACTTGGTATGTTATGCTCTTAATTATATTTATTTTATTACTTATTTATGCTATAATACAACAGTCCCCGATTACCTTTGTGGTATTTGTACTTTTATTTGTAGTTACTTTATTAATCTCTACCAAAGACCCAAAAGAGATTGTGGTTGAGATTACTAAAAGCGGGATCAACTTAGACCAAAAGACTACATTTAGATATCAAGATATTGAAGCCTTTGGAGTATTCATAAGAAATGATGTAAGGTTTATATCTATTTATCTAACAGAAGGAATGATAAAATATGCCCGAATTCCTCTGGGAAAAGAAAATCCCGAAGATATCGCAGATATATTGGAGCAATATTTAATCCGTGAAGATGGAAGAGAGAGATTTACAGATACCATAGATCATATACTTAAAATTTAAGAAGTACCTATAGCTCAGTTGGATAGAGCGCAGGTTTGCGGAACCTGAGGCCAGAGGTTCAAATCCTCTTAGGTACACCAATTTTTTTATTATGAATATATTCTATACCCTAATAGAAGACCTGAGACCTAAACCCAATATTAGATTAGTTAATGCTCTACATAAACTAGGTATATATAATTTAGCCCACTTATTATTATATCCGCCCAAAAAGTTTATTAACTATAATCATTTTCATACTTTATCCCAAATCCCCAATATCCCTACAAGCACTCCTGTAGTCTTTGAAGTGACAATTATAGGCAAAAAACAAACCAGACTCAGAGGACGAAAATTGACCATCGGGGAAATTATAATTCAAGACCAGACGGGAGAATTCAGCATTAGTTTATTTAATCAAAAGCTAATTTTTGAATCATTGCAAATCAATGCCCATTATGCCCTATCAGCTATTATAAAACAAGAAACCAAAACCCCACTCACCAATATTAGTTTTGAGCGAATTTTACCAAATAAAACTCTTTTACACTCTCATCGGCTAGTACCAATTTATCCAGAGACAGCTGGACTTAGTTCTAAAATGCTAAGATATAGAATTGATTTAGCTATCAAGCAATTTAACAATTTACCAGAGACTTTACCCACTTGGATATTACAAAAAGCCAATTTACCAGATATAAATAGCACTATTCGCTATTTACATTATCCCAATAATGCCTCTCAAATCAAAAAAGCCAAATCTCGGTTAATTTTTGAAGAGGCTTTTATCATACAATTATATATTGCTAAGCAAAAGCTAATTTTTCAATCCAAATATGCTCCTGCGATCAGCACTCAAAATAACCAATTACAAGAATTCATAAATAATTTGAAATTTTCATTAACTAATGCCCAAAAAAAAGCTATTCAGGAAATTTTAGATGATATAGCTAAACCAGCCCCAATGAATAGATTATTAGAGGGAGATGTAGGAACAGGTAAAACCATAGTCGCCACAATTGCAATGCTCAATACTTATTATAATAATTATCAATCTGTCTTGATGGCACCAACTGAAATTCTAGCCACCCAGCATTTTGAAGGCATTACCAGATTAACTGAGAATCTTACTAAACCACCCCAAATTGCCCTTATTAGCTCCAAAGAATCACGAATTTCTACAGACAAAAATCTAGACTCTTGGACAAGTATACCCAAAAAAGATTTACTTAAAAAAATTGCCCGAGGTCAAATAGATATTATCATCGGTACTCATAGTGTGATTACAGAACAATTACAATATGAAAATTTGGCTCTAGCTATAGTCGATGAGCAACATCGATTCGGAGTCAAACAAAGATCCGAATTACAGACAATGATTAGTAAAACCAAAGATAAAAGCCCAGACACAATATCTCATCTTTTGAGTATGACAGCCACTCCAATCCCGAGAACTCTGGCACTTAGCTTATATGGAGATTTAGATGTATCTCTCCTAAATGAATATCCAGCCAATAGAAAACCTATCAAAACCAAATTAGTACCACCTTCCAAGAGACAAGAAGCTTATAATTTTATTCGCAAACATATTCAATCAGGCAGACAAGCCTTCGTGGTATGTCCTAAAATTGAAGCTGACGAGACATCTGACCTAAAATCAGTGGAAGAGACTTTTATAGACTTATCTCAAAATATTTTCCCCGAATTAAAAGTCAAGATGATGCATGGAAAGATGAAAACAACTGAAAAAGATGCTATTATCCAAGCCTTCAAACAAAAAGAATTTGATATACTAGTCGCTACCTCAGTCATAGAAGTTGGGATAGATATACCCAATGCCAGTATAATGCTGATAGAGGGAGCTGAGAGATTTGGACTAGCCCAATTACATCAATTCCGCGGAAGAGTTGGCCGAGGAGAATATCAGTCATTTTGTTTTCTATTTGAGACTGGAGAAAATGAAATTACAATGAATCAGCGGCTCATTGCTATAGAAAAAGCTAATAATGGGTTTGAGTTAGCCGAGCAAGACCTAGCTATCAGAGGTCCCGGACAATTCATAGGCTCCAATCAGTCAGGACTCTCAGATATTAGTATGGAAGCATTACTGAATAAAGAAATTATACTTCAAACCAAAAATATTGCCAATCAAGTTTTGCAGCAAGATATCACTCTCAACTCCTATCCAGAGCTCAAAACTAGACTATCTCACTTTGAGGATAATGTGCATTTTGAATAAATTTATTCACCCCAACTCCAGTCAGATTTTATAAATTCATTTACTTTTTTATTCTCAATCTGATTATCCAGAGTAAAATCAAAACCTTCTATACCTGATTGTTTCTGAACATCAAGACTATATTTAGCTGTTTTTGGCATACTATAGTCAATTATAATCTCTTTGGAACTATTAAAAGGTACCGCGATCTGAAATCCCGCAATTTTTTTATTATAGGCTTTAGTATAATCAACTTCATTTGATCTATTCTCCACTCCCTGCACTTTATTCACAAAAGCCTCTTGAGGCAATAAAACTCTAGTATAAGATTTGTAATCTGTATTGAGAGGAGAAGCAGATTCAGCTGTATTAGTATAAGTAATAGTGATAATAGAGCAAATTTTGTCCTCCCCACATTCACTCACCTCTTTAATAATAGCTCGTTTCATATAATAATCAGTCTTAAGAGCCCCCAAATTAGCATCTACTAGCATAAAGTAATCACCTGTAGCCTCTTTGTTTACCTCCCCGTCCCAGTTTAATTTGACTATTTTAGACTGAATAGTATCATCTTGACTCCAAAATAAAATTTGTTTTTGGCTCGCCTGCTCAAGAAACATATTCCCCAAATCATATAATTTCAATAAAGAAGCTCGACTAATCTTATTATCAATCCCAAAAGCTAATTCTTTAATCGAATCCTTACGATTATCCCTACTAATTCCCTTCTCAGCAAAACCAAAATTTAATTCATACTGTAGCTCCAGCAAGATATTCTCAGCCGTCAATTCTTTATCAATAGAATTTACAGAAACTGGACCTATAATCTTCAAGATTTCTGGCAAAACTGAGGCATTGACTGCGATGACACCTTGTATATCCTCTGTCCCACCCTCTAACTTATATAAATCTCGAATTTGCTTAGCCGTGGTTGGGAAATCAGGTTCCCAATTCCCATCTCTTAATTGCATTTCTTGTATACCTAGCATATTTTTATAAGGTTCTGGAGAGTCAATACCCGGTTTCCCATAATCAAAGAGATTAGTATTATAAATAGTATAATTTTTGACTTTACCTCCAGCTAAAGTCACTTCCGCAAAATTCCCAATATAACCACCTGTTGGCCGTAATTCCAAAGTATTCTGAAATAAAACCAAATAAATACTTTCTTTTTGAGCTCTGATAGACTGTATCAAACCCAATTCTGATCTATATTTAGACCAAAAAATAGCAATCAATATGATGGCTAAAATTATCAATATACCCAATATAAAAACTATAATTTTGAATATATGCTTAGCTGAAAATTTCATATACAAAATCTAGTACTTTAAGACAGAATTAACCTGTATACCAGCTCCACGATATTGACTAGAATTTCTATGATATACATTTTCTATGGCTTTGACAATATTATTCCAAGAATAATGATATTTTATCTCAGCCTGCAACATTTCAGCTAATTCCATAGCCTCTCTATAATTCCCCAAAACCTCCTCCAATCTATGTCTTAGAGATGGTATATTATTAACTTTAGCAATATGAGCTAAATCACCAACAATTTCAATATTTTCCCTAATATCTGAGACAATAATAGGCACCCCATAGCTGCCAGCCTCTAGAAGGGAAATAGATAGTCCCTCTGAAGCAGAAGGTAAGACATACACAGCGGCATTAGCAAATAATTGTTTGAGGGTGCGGCCTGATTGATGACCTGTAAAAATAATATTTTTATCTCCATAAGTTAAACTATGTAAATAAGCCTCATACTCCGGAGTGAAAGAACCAGAGCCCACAATAACTAATTTTTTACCATATTTACGAGCCATTCCCTGATAAGCTTGAATTAGAATATGAGCATTTTTGTGCTTCACTAATCTTGCAATAAAGACAATATAACTTTTTTGCTTCAAACCAAATTGAGCTAATTCTGAATCCGAAGTAATATGATTAAAATCAGTCCCATTCGGGATATAAGTGGTTTTGATATCAAATTCTCTACTAGCAAAATACCTGAGACTTTTAGACACTGTAATCACCTCATCCGCAAAATTACAACCAATCCAAGCCCCTAATTTGAGCATAGCTTTAGCAAAAAGATTCCATTTACTATGATACCAATCAGCACTATGAAAAGTAAATACAACTTTGGTATATTTACCTCCTAATATATATTTGAGACCAAAACCAATTCTAGCAAAAAGAGTAAAAAAAGCCGGACCAACCGAGTTAATATGTAAAATATCCAAATCAGGAATAAAAAAACTATGCCAAATAGATGTCAGAGTATGAGTACCAGCATCCAGACTCTTAGTAGGAATAGAAGGAGTAGCAACTACCTCAACCCCTTTATAATTCCCCGCTGGAGCATATTGAGACCTAGTATAAACCAAAACTTGATGCCCCTTTCGAGCCAATCTGACAGCAAGATGGTCAACATAATTCTCCACCCCACCACCAGCAGTGGCAGGAATACCTTTTTGCCCAACAAAAGCAATTTTCATGACCTTACAAATTTAACTATAGTCACAAACTGTTAATATAAATTGTAGCATAAAAAGCTATTTTTGTCAAAAGATTATAGCAGAGATAAGGGAGTATAAATCTTAAACCCCTGACTTAACATCAGGGGTTGGCGAAAGGTGTACAAAAATTGTATTCAGTTTTTCAGACCAACTCCCGGCCTCCAAGGGGGAGTTTTTTTGTGTGTGGGGGGGTGTTAGAATCCGATGCGGAGCTTTACTGAGGCTCCAAATCCCGACTTCGTGTTGGAGTCAAGCCCCACCACATAGGCCGGGACCACCTGAATTGCCGCATTACGGCTGACATTCAGGGTAAGAGGCATGCCGAGCTCAACTCGACTGGTGGAATTCTCTCGACCCATGCCGTAGAGAACTCCCTTTGCCTGCAACTGCACCTGCAGCTTGGAGTTGGCATCTCCAATCAGGTTAGGTGTGGTGATCTCGGGGTAAGCATACCCGCCATCACTGTTAACCCCACCCTGGACATAAAGATTCCAGGGATTTTGGGGGTTACCGGGACGAATACCACCTTCGCCGAAGGCGTCATAGCCGCCATTGGCGAAGTCATACTCACCACCTACACCAATCCAGGGGTTGGCAGAAGAGCCAGGATCGAGACGATGCCGGAGCCTGAACCTCAGCCCGATGTCGGTCTGAGTCTGATCAGACTGCCACTTCCCAGAATACAGCCCATCGGGAGACTTCCAAGTCCCGTTGGCTGAATTATCCTGGAACCTCACAAAGGGACCAATATTTCCCTCAGTGGTACGTGTCCAGAAGCGATAGGCTCCGTAGACATCCAGCT
>Ga0214923_10001230_pt1 | contig 36941 bp, 67 predicted proteins | sample LL1510_MetaG_FD_177993 | JGI IMG/M metagenome (GOLD analysis project Ga0214923, IMG submission 177993) | Freshwater microbial communities from Lake Lanier, Atlanta, Georgia, United States - LL-1510 | ecosystem: Environmental > Aquatic > Freshwater > Lake | place: USA: Georgia | collected...
GAATGTATGAACAGACATAGTGATAGCCAACCCTCTCGTATGACTAAGTCATGACGTTTTAGAGCGTTGACTATTAATGTTCTAATGGTTTATGTAGTGCGTTGATAATTAACGCGTTACGTGAATCATTAGAGCGTTAATTACTAATGTGCTATAAATGTTACAAAACTTGCAATACTCTTGCTGAAATTGTGTTTGGTGTTTAGGTTTGGTTGATAAATTATCCTAATTCATCATATCCTTCTTGTTTCGCATCATTAATGATAGCAATTATCAAATAGGATAATTCATTCCAATCCCAATCTATATTTTTCCCCTCACCAATGGCCATTAAATAATTTTCTAATTCTACTATCGAATCTCTAAGATCTTCTGATGGTTTTATAGCGTCTACAAGTGGTCCTTCATTTAAAGCCCTTTTGGCTTCCTCTCTAATGATTTGTCTTAATTTGTTTAGTTTCATCGTTAAAATTATTTGTGATTATACATATTATGAAACTTTAGATAAAGCAGATATGGCCAATAAAGTGTCCTTAAATTGAACATTGGCTTGCTTTTTATCTTCATCACTTAATTTATTGTAAATATCTATAACTCTTGATTTATCGTAAGATGGATGATCCCAATTATAGTATTTAATAGCTTTTTCTAATTTTTCAAATGACATATCTTATGTATTTTATTAGTCATTAAATAATTTAGATAGATTAATAATCAATAATTCATCAACATAGCTATATGGATTCATTCCTGCTATTTTCCTTAGTTTACTATCTCTAGCTAACCACATAACATAATCATATTTTATATCTCCAAGAAATGAATTGGATTTTAGTTCCTTTATAATGTTAGCAACGGATAGTGGATATCTATCAGCGTTTTCATTAATTACTACTTTGGCTTCGGGTTTTAATCGTTCAAATAGATTTTTCATAACTTTTATTTTTTTCTTGAGAATTTGTTTCTAATGGTTTTATAGTTTTTTATTTTAACGATACAAAGTCACAACACTACCAAATTCTCTATCAAAAACTTTTATTAGATTTTCGTAATCACCACTCATCATTTCACTGGTGATTTTTTTACTATCCATACCAAATTGTTTGGCTAAGTTTCCCGCAGTTCCAATAAGAAAAAATGCGTTTCCTTGAGGGCCGGTTAAATCAATTTCGATTTTTCCTGTGGAGGGTTTTTGTTTTATCATAACTTTTATTTTTTATTTATTTAAATATACGAACTAAATGTCGTATGGCCAAGTTTTTTTATATGACTTAGTTACATTTTTGGAAGGATAACACTGGCTTTTTCAGCACTTCTTTCACCTGGTTCTTCTTCCCAGTAATCATTAAATATAAATGTTGCATTAGCACCAAATTTATCCTGTAAAATTGGAAGAATTTTTGCTTTTAAAGCAGGACCATTTCCTCTTTCCCATTCTATTTCATCATAAAAAATAATTTCATTGTCCGAAGAGTCAGTAGAAAGACCTGTTGCTTTTTGTATAGCTTGAGCTAATTCTTTATTTGGCATTCTGCTTTTTTGAATAGCATCATATTGAGCATCTGCTCTTGCTAACCTTCCAGGTCGTAATTTATTTAGTGTATCCTCATAAGAAGGACCCTCAGGATCACTTGGAAGTCTAAATCTTTCTTTAAGAGCTATTTCCCTAAGTATTTGTATTAATTTCATATATTATATTTTGTTATACATATTAGAGAGAATCAGAACGAACAGCTTTTATGTAATCTCGTATTGCAAGTATTTCTTCATAAAAAGTATTGATATCAATCATTTCTTGTTTAACAAAATTCTCATGGAAACTAATGTTATCAATTATTTCATCAAGCAGATCGCTATCATTAAATTGCCGTTCTGCTACTGCTGTTACTACTTCTTTTTCTTGAAGATTAAAATCAACTAAAGCAGCATACATATCACTAAATTCATTTACTTCAATAATAATCCACGTGCCTAAAAACTTATCCCAAATGTAAACATACTCAGCCCAACAACCATTAGCTAGTTCATGTAGTTGCTCAGCAAACGTTTTACGATCTATTTTGATAGCTTTAGGAGCTTGAGTATTAGCAGCATCCCATTCTCCTGTTTCCGGGTTTAGGTAGCTGATGTAGCCTACATTAGCAATTTCTTTTGCTTTACTATCTTCATTGTAGTGTGCTCTTAGGGCTGCACCCACCCCGCTATCGTAACCATCATAGTGGTTATAGGTTGTAGTTAGAACGTTATGTTCGTCTAAATAACAGATTAATGCTCTTGTTGACATAATTAAAATGATTGTTTATAAATTTCGTTCAAGTTTTTACCTACTGCTACCGGTTCTTTAAAATCATTTACACGACCCCATACTTCAGCTTGATGAGTATGTCCGCTTTTAGCCGTTACAGTCCAAATAACATCCCCAGTTTCCAAGTCACAGATTCTAAAATCATCATATAAAGAACCAAACATAGGGCAATTATTTTTGAAAAATACATACACTTTTTCAGTATCTGTATTACGAAATTTAACCCAACGTTTTACCTGTTTGTATAGTTTTGTTGCTTTACCTTTTAAGGCTTTATCTTTACAAAACCAATCATAGAAATTGTAGCATTCATTTTCACCACCTTCTGAGTCAAGAATTATACCTTGATTGAATGCTTCGAGTTGCTGTTTAAGATTTATTCTGTTCATAACTTTTATTTTTGTTTATTTTGTACCTAGTTCTTTTTTCTCTTCCATTAAATATTCTACTTGTTCCATTGGAGCGGAAAGCATTAGTTGACGCAACATTTGCCATTCCATACCAATTTCTCTTAGTATGTGTTCCATTGTTTCACCATCTACACCTTGCAGCATTTCAATAGCTGCATTTTCATTGTAGGATTTAGCTTGATAATCTTCCATAATTTTTATTTTTATTTTGTTACCATTGAAGTTGCTACTACACATTCCATCTCACGAAACATTTTCGCGGGCATAATGCTTTTCAAATCATTAGTATCGTAATACCCCAAATAATTATGATAGTGAGTTGGGAGTTTGATATTTGCTTTTCTACCTGTTTTACGCTCTACATAATCTACCACCTCTTTGATAATCATGTAATTTCCTTTTTCTAATGACATAACTTTTATTTTTATTTGTTTAAATTACCATAACTAATTAACAAAGATTCTTTGGCTGAGAACATTAATTTAGTTTCTCGTGTTCCATACACCCAATGATACATTAGATCATTAACCAATTCAGCATAAAAATTAGGGTCATTTTGAATATCTTCAAGCGTTGGTGCAAAAGCATCTTCAATTTGTTTTGTGCGGTCAATGCGATTAGCATCAATGTACGGATTAATTTCTTTTGTCATAACCTTTATTTTTATTATAGATTAAATATACGAACGAAATTTAATTAAGCCAAATTTTCAGTATGACTTTTAGATGACTTTGTTGAGTGCCATTCGCAAACAGCATCAATTTCATCAAACGTTAGGCGATTGCTAAGTTCTTCTAATTCACTTGCAACCTCTTCAGTACAGAAGCCATAGAAATCAATCATTCTGTTGGCTCGTTCTTGCAGGTGGATAAACCTGCGCGCATTTTCGTTTAACATATTTTTAACTTTTAACATACTTAAATATACGACAAAAGTTATGCTAAGCCAAATGTTTGCTATGACGTTTATATGACGTTATTTATATGACTTTTATATGACTTTCATATGACTTTTATGCAAAGTAAATATATTTTGGTCATATACAATGTATGAATTATTCTCAATCCAATCACCGCAATTAATATAGCCCTCTTTAATTTCGGGTGTGTGGATATGACCGCAAATAACTCCCTTACATTTTCGTTTTTCAGCCTGGTATTCTAATTGCTTTTCAAAGCGTGTTATAAATTTAACAGCTTCTTTTACTTTTAATTTAAGATATGCACTTAATGATTTTTTATATCCTAATTTTTTTAAGGTTCTATCAATCCAAATAGCTAATTCATACCCCCAGCTACCTAAATGTCCTAACCACTTTAATTGAATAACACCATCGTATAAATCTCCATGTGTAATATAATAATCATTCCAAATCATTTCATCTTTAATTTCAATATTTCCTAAAATTAAAGGAGTATAGTTTCGTAAATATTCATCGTGGTTGCCTGTTATGTAATGGACTTTTGTTCCATTTTTTGAATATGAAAGTATTTTACGAAGGACATTTGTATGAGATTGGGGCCAATAAAATCTTTTTTTAAGTAACCACCCATCAATAAAATCACCTACAATAATTAATTCTTTGGGTTCATATTGTTTTAAGGTTTCTAAAAGTTTATCTGCGTTGCACCCCTTAGAACCCAAATGAACATCAGATATAAGTAAAGCATCTATTTTCATTCCATTTCTTTTACAACCATAAACAATCCTTTATCTAAAGTAAACCCATTGTTTAAAAAGTGCTTTAAACTAGATACATTACAATGCGCTATAAGGGGTTTTCCCAATTCTTTTACTTTCATATTTCTATATTCCCAAAGTAATTTATAAATACCTTTACCCCGATGTTCTTCTACAACATAAGCATGTCCTAAATAAATATGTTTGGGGTGTTCTACATACGAAACCACACCAACTAATTTATCTTTAAAATAGGCACCCTGATATGTAGCAGATTTATCTAATAAATCAAATTTTAGGTGGCCCAATTCTTTTTCTACTTCATCGTATTTAGTTGTCCTTATTTCCATTGTTAAAGAATGATAAAAGTTTAGCTCTATAATTTTTTACTTTGGTCATACCTATCCATTTTCCAAAAACACTTCCGGATACATAGAAAAATATAACCCAAAAATCACCTTTTAGTAAATTATCTATTGAATAATAAACTGAACCCAAACTAACCAAATTGATGAAGATAGAATTTAAAAGTAAAGCATTTGTTTTATTTTCATATGTAAGTTTAATCTCAAATACTTTACCAATATTAAATAAAATTTGTAAAATAAATACAATAAAATAAATCATTTCCAAAATAATTGAACCAAAATAATTCCTAAAGACAAAATTAAACAAGCAATCGTTTTAGTTGTTAAAGGTTCACCAAACAATAATTGAGCCATAATTGTAAATACAATCACTCCAATTCCAAACCCAATTATTCGGCTTGGCCAAATTAATCCGTTGTAAGCATCTACAAAATGTTTTACCGAAGCCATATAAAGCATTGAGATAGGTATTCCCATTAACACTACAAGCCAATAGTTGTTTTTGAACCAATCAATTTTAAGTGGACCTTGTAACTGATAGAATGTTAATACTTGTGCTACAAACATTACTACAATTGCGATTATTAGAGATAAAATATTCATTCTTCAGTTTTTTTAAATTTAGGAGAGCAACCAAGCAGTATTGTGTTTTTAAATAGATCCTGCCTATGTTTTCTTATTTTATGTTTTTTAATAACTTCATCTACAATTTCAGAAAATTCGTATTCACAAATTTCATATGCCATAAAATCAATTACCTTTTGCCCATTTTCATCTATAGAGGCGTTATTCACTAATTCATCAAAATCGGCTGATGGGGTGGATGCTTTATATAGTTTTCTATAGCATTCCCTCATTGCTTCTTCTTCTTTTGCTGTTGCATATATCATAATTTTCCTACTTTAAGTTCACCATCGTATATTAAATATTCCTTTGAAGGTAAAGCATCAATCATATAATATTTACCTCCCATTGATTTATCTGTTGTTTTTATATCAATAGATTTAACTCCAGTGTGTCCTATAATTTGGATGAACCTACCTTTGATAGAATCTTTTCCTCTTTTCCTATTTGATATTAACAAAGACCGTGGACGAATCCAAATTGGTGATTGAACTACATCATCACCATAAGGGTCCCACCCATTAAATTTAAAAATAAATGGGCTGTATGTAAATGTTTCATTTAATTTCTCAACTAAATTATCACAATTCCAAGTGTTTTTAAACCACCTATCCATAAATACTGAAGATACACCTGCGTGGGTGCATAGGAACTTATCAAACGAATATGCCATTTGAAGGTGTTCCATATTTTCTTTCAGCACCATTTCTATATCAAATTTAAGAGCAGGTTGAAAACCACTATAGGTTTCACCAACATTCATATAATGAAAGTCGTGATTACCTACTAATAGGATAACTTTTTTACCGCTTGTCTTTTTATATTCAACTATTTCCTTAAAGTTGTGTATTTGGTCAACACCCGGTATATCAAAAGAATCAAAGTAATCTCCAATAAAGATAACCCTGTCAGCGTTTTCTTTTGCTACAATGTCCTTCCAAATTGGACGGCCATGGATATCTCCAATGAATATTGTTTTCATACTTAAATATACAAAATAATTTCCGTATTTCCAAATCTTACTTATACAAATACATCATATTCCTAGTGTATAGGGTTGGTAAATGATGGATTTGTTAAATACCACAATAGTATTACAAAAGGACTAACACTACTAATCCAGGTTGCTGTTATTACTTTTTTTCGGTCTTTAATATTAACAGGTGTTATAACTCCATAAATAACTTTAAAAGTAAAGTGATAATCCTTCCTTTTTATATCATCAACAAGTATAGGCATATTAATTTGTATTGTACTACTATTTTTTAGTAATGTGACATAATCGACAAATTGTGTACTATCAAATACTTCTATACTTCCCACTGGGCTATTAATATAGTTTTTATTAATTAATAATGGTTCTTGATTCCAACCACCTAATTGCCCACCTTGCCCATCTTGCCAAGAAATATTTTCGGTTGGTACGAACCTATCTTTAAATGTTTGGTTTGGATAAATAATACTTGGTTGTTGATATTCATTCCTATTAATAAGCCTAACACCATTATGTATAACTTTAGATTGTGAATTATTAATTGTTATCACTGATTCATCCCAAACTAATTTAAGATTTTGATTAGTTAAATTAGTTATTGCGAAATGGATATCTTCATTAGTTGGAGTAAAAAAAATTTCAATCGTACTATCTGAATAGTAATTAGCTTTTATATTTTTTAATGGGTCAATTAAAGAATCAATTTGAATAGGTAAATCTTTCTCAGTTTTTTTAACTTCGCTTAATTTAAATTTATAATTTACATGATATCGAACAGATGTACAACTTGTTATTAATAATGATGCTATTATAATAAATAAAGGGTTTTTCATAGTTTTTATTTTAATTTATAATTTATTTATACAAAATAATTTTGGTATTTCCAAATCTTGCTTACACAAATACATCATATTCTTGGTGTATAGGGTTGGTAAAACTTCACGAATAAACGAGTTATATTCAAGTTTTTAAAAATGGTAGAGACATTTCCACTAATTTAGGTATAGTATTACCATCATCAAAAACAACATCATACTTTCCATTTTCTGACATCATATTGATAAAATTGTTCTTCTCCTCTTCGTTCATTTCGTGATACACACCACAAATGATTGTTGTTTTTTTATCTTCCATATTTTTATATTTTCATTGTTTCGAGATTTCCAAATTTAATCCCACCAACTCTTTAGGCCTGTTTCCTTATCTTTTATGATATTACAAAATTCTTCCCATTCCTTTTCATCCAATTCAGCAGAATATAAAAATACCTTGCTATTGTGTTCCCTCTCTTCATCGGTTAATTTATCTTCATAAGTAAATAAATCCGGATTACCATCCAATGGAATAAAATCACCATCTTTATCAATTAACTTACCATACTTTTCTTCAGCCATATCCATATAAACATAATCATTCAATTGGTTTTTTAGGATTTGACTTGCTCTTTCCATTTTAGCAATTTTAGGGATGCGAGTAGAAATGACTTCATTACTTTTGGCTAAAGTTCTATTCCCCATATGCTCAATAGCTATCTGCATGAATTGCAATAGAGTGTAGTAATCCCACCATCTAAATTGATATAGTGGTTTTCTAAACCTCCAAATGTTTTTGAAAAAGTTTATTAGACATTTTACCTGATAGATAAATTCGGTGTAGTAATATTTAAGGCTGTTCATAATCTGACATTAATTTATTTAGTAAATCGTTTCGTTCCTCATCTGTCATAATTTGATATTTTGAGAGGTAGTAATCATTTACTTTATTTTCTTCTAAATACTGATGTAGTTCTTCTATGGTTCTACATAGTTCATTTCCATCTTTATCTGTCATTTTTAAGTCGGTTCGTTTCCCAAAATCCCTTTCATAACACCACCAATCAAATGTATCTCTACCTTCCTGACCATAAATTGAACCAATCAACATAGAGATAACACTTTCGTATGGGCCTGTAAAGTCTATAAGGTCAATACCTGCTTCATATACTTTATCTAATTTTTGTTGTTGTTCTTTAAGTTCAAAAATAATTCTTTCAAATACTTCCGGTCTTATGCTGTAATCCATTGTGTTTTGCTTTTAAATTGAATACTTTCATTTCCATCATATTCTTCAATAGTGAATTCTTCACCTTCATCTACCCATACTACTTCTAAATCTTCAACCCCTCCCGTATAAAGCTTCGAATAAGTATTTCTAACATACTCGTTTGCACTATCATAATCTTGTGATTCAACCAACTCTACTAACTTCGGGTCAAATATTGCTTCAAGAGGAGCACCCCAAGTATAAAATCCAGCTCCAAATCCATATGAAATAAGAACTGCTACTTTACCATCTCTAATTACTTTGTTCATAACTTTTAATTTTTATCTAATTCACATTTGATTTTATTACAATCTTTTGTTCCTAAATGAACCGAACTATCTACAGTCATATTAGAACGAGTTTCGTCTTGTTTCCAAAATTCATGACGAATAACTTGAAGAATATCATAAGCCGCTCTTGCACTTTCATCTACATCAGGATTATAAATACCAAAACTTCCACCATTACTAAAATTTTCCTGTAAAAGCATGTTAGCACCTGTGTGTAGAATCTTATCCGCCTCATCCCTAATTCTGTGGTATTCTCCATAATCAATGGATAGTTTTACATTCTCAACATCAGTCCATGTGCGGACTTCTTCACCATTACCCCAATGACCTTTGGTTTTAATATACCCATCTCCAATTTCTACAACTTCCCCACGTTCAGTACTATCACCAACTTCTATTTGTTTTTTGGGTCTAAGTTTATCACGTAAAACATTGTAATAAGTTGGGTGGTCTTTAATTGCCCATAATTGACCTATACCGATACGGGAATACATGTCTAGTGCTTGTTGAATTAATCTAAGTTGTTCGTTTGTAACTTCTAATGTTGCCATAACTTTTAATTTTTATTTACGTGAATGTACAAAAAGAGGTTGGAATCTCCAACCTCAATTTGCAAAAACCACAATTATTTTTTTTATTTACCCAAATTATACATCATATTAGTTCCTGAACCCAGTTGTGTGGTAGGTAGAACTCCATTCCACTTATTAATGTATTCAAGTTGTAATAGTAATGGTGTTAAGGTTTGTTGTTTCATTCTATTGGCTTCAGCTTCAGCTTTGGCAGAAGTCAACATAGCCTGGGCATTACCTTCCGCCTGAGCAATTTTAATTTTGGCTTCGGCTTCTGCCTGTTTTACCCTATTCTCAGCCGTGAGTGCAGATTGAACCGCGTTGTTCTTGGCTTCAATAGCTTTCTTGAAGGTTTCAGGATAAACCAAGTTTGATGTGAATTGGGCCAAAATGAAACCCTCTGGTAATAGATGTGATTCCAAAACTTTTCGAACTTTTACTTCGAACTGTTCACGATTTGAAATAAGTTCATCTGCGGTGTATGAGTTGGCAACCAAACGAAAGGCATCATAAACAGCCGTTTTAAGAAACCCAGATTCAATTTCATCTAAGGTAACTCGGTATTTACTGAAGATATAAGGTGCCTTTTCTCGTTTTACAGAATAGTTCAATAGTGGTGAAACATGAAACTCAGAACCATCCTTTGAGTTGACCACAAAAGATTCATCTGGGTTATCTTCACCATTGTTCTTATATTCTTTGTGTTGAACAAAGGTTGGGAACTCAATGATTTTTGTGGTGAACGGGTTGTAAAATACAAGTCCAGTTACTTCGGTAACATCGTCAACACCTTTACCATCTCCATAGAGATTTACTTTGACACCAACGTGTCCAGCATCGATACGTTCCCAGATTGAGAAACTAAGAAATAGAAGAAGCACACCAGCAATTAGCCCGACTAAAATTTTAAAAGGATTTTCCATAGTTTTTTGTTTTTTGTTTTTTAGTTTTGTTTTGTTTTGTTGTGGTTTTTGGTTTAAAAATGAATTGTAAAATTAAGTATGAAATGTATATTCCTCCAAGTAAAATAGATACACCAGCAAAAAAAGCGATTGTTGATGGCATATTCATTAGAAAGAAACTGAATTTCATTAGTTCTGAAAATGCTAATCCAAGTAGGATACAGTAGGATGTTTTAATTAAAATGTTTTTCATAGTTTTACAAGTTTATATTTTACACCATCGATTTCTACTACTTTGTCCTCGCAGGGTTTGGGTCTGTTGTATATGACATGACCACTTGAATCCTCATAGTAGATTTGATTGCCTTGAGAATCGTATTCATACTTATACCAACCCCCATCTGAATCCTCAGAGTAGATTTCTTTACCTTTAGAATCGAGTTCCTTCTTTTCCCAATATCCATCTGAATCCTCATAGTAGATTTTATTGCCTTTAGAATCGTATTCCCTCTTTACCCAATATCCATCTGAATCCTCAAAGTAGATATAACTACCATTCTTGTCTTTGATTACCAAGTCACCGTTGGTCTTGAAATCCCAGTTGATTTGTTGTCCTATTGTTTTCATTGTTTTACAAGTTTATATTTAATTCCATCAATTATGATTTCTTTGTTCTCGCAGGATTTGGATCTGTTGTCCGTGATTTCACCATTTGAACCCTCAAAGTAAATTTGATTACCTTTAGAATCATATTCACGTTTCGTCCAAAATCCATTTGAATTTTCATAGTAGATTTCATTACCCTTAGAATCGTATTTCCACTTTTCCCAATCTCCATCTGAGTCTTCAACATAAATTAGATTATTTTCGGAATCATACTCCCGCTTTTTCCAATGTTTATTTGAAGTTTCAAAATAGATTTCATTTCTGTTAGAATCATATTCCCATTTATACCAATCCCCATATGGATTCTCATAGTAGATTGGGTTATGATTTTTGTCTCGGATTTCCAAGGAACCATAGGTTTCAAAATTCCATTTGATTTGCTGTCCGATTGTTTTCATACTTTATTTTTTATTTTCTAATTCATCTAAATAATCTTCAAGATCTTTTGAGGTCATATATGTTTTATTAAAATCAGGTTCAATCATTTTAATTTGTTTGATTGTATCTACTTTTTTACCAGCTTTGTAATAATAATCTTCAATAGCATCCGCTAAATCTTGAATGTATTGAGGTGCAGCAACTGAGATTCTTAAATCATACCATTGCCATTTTGTTTTATAATCTACAAATGTAATTCCTTTGGTTAGTTTTCTATGTAAGTTATGTAGTGTCCTATTACGAACCCTTACAATAGATTTATCGTTACCAAACACATCGAGAAATCTAAGAAACCAACGAGGACACCACCAAGGTTTTGCTTCATAGTCCATAGTTAAAACTAATGGGACCATAGCTTTATTATAGTATTTGTCATCAGGTACAGAACCTAAATAACCATACTTTTCAGAAAAATCTTTAGGAAAGAAAATATAACGAATATCATCCCACTCCACATCACGAGTATGCACTATACCTTTCTTTCTACCTCTCCAAAATAGGAGAGATTGTCCAAAGTCTTTAGCTTTTGTACTAAATGGGCGATTGTCCTTAAAAGGACCAAATTTACTTTTTTTCATATCAAAGGGGTCTGAATCGTATAAATCGTAATTAATTTGTGTCATTATTAGTATGTAATATCGTTTACTCTTCCTTCGTTTAGTGCAGATTCAAATTCATCAATAACCATATCATATAACGGATCATTTTCATCTATAATGTCTTTACCATTAGCTGAAAATAGTGTATAAGTAAGGCTTGCAAAGTCTTGCTCTCGAACTAACTTATATTGAGTTCCTTGGTAATTGACTTTAATTATAGCTGTGTTTTGGATAATTTCAAATGTGTTCATAACTTTTATTTTGAATCTCTTTTTAATAGGTTTACGAAAGAAATTATATTATTGTTTAGGTAATTTTCCATTTTTTCCATATCTTTTTTAATAAATTCATCTGCATAATTCATACAACATAAATCATGTCGTGATTGATGATATTCTATAGAATTTTTATTTTCAACTGCCGGTAAATTACTCCCCATTATGCCTTTAGGTATAAGATAAATTCGACCATAACCCTCACTGTCATCAATTTCGTATTGAGGGAAGTTTTCTTCAACGTAAGCATAAAACCTAGAGTTTATTTGCCTATGATATTCTTTCTGTGTCATAACTTTTATTTTTATTATACTTAAATATACGAATGAAGTTTTGCCAAGCCAAATTATTTATATGACGTTTGTTTTACTTGTTGATAAGCGATTTCGAGGATATCTTTATATTCGTGGTGGGGATATCTGTGTTTAATTTTATTAACCATCTCAAGCACTTGCTCACGAATACCTTTTTCGTAGGCTTTATATAGGATATCTTCTACTTTACACATTTTAATTATTTTAAGGGACTACCATAAATATAATAAAAAAGCTTTTTTAATCACGGAATGTTTCACAATATCTTGGCTTAAATTTAGGTTTTTCGTTGTGAATATATTGCACACCCACTCCATACATTTCCTTAGCCTTAATATTAGTTCCAAAATAGAAAATAGGACCATCATAATCAGCATAAATAGGAATACCTTTATTCCACGTTACTATTCGTCTTTTACCATTAAAACTCCTAAATTCACGCTGAGTGAGTTGATACCAAGGACCATCGTCTTTGTATTGTCCTTGAACACATTTTGCTGTGTCAAAGTCATAAGTAAGTTTCTCTAAGTTACCACGTTTCTCTGCCATCGTCTTCTATATTTTCAAATTCAAAATTTTCAATGTCAGCACCTTCAAGTAGTCCGTGGTTTTCAAGTTCAAACCAATATCTATCTTTCCAAAGATTAACATCTACTTTATCAATAACTTTAATTCCTTCGATTGAGATATTAGCTAAACGAGCAATACCCCAATTGAGCAGTTCTTCTGCTTCTTTAATTCTACCTTCTTCGAGATACAACCTAATCTTTTTGTAGTTAGTTGTAATTGGATGTTTTTTCTTTTTCATAACTTTAGATTAACAATTAATACCAAGATCTTTTTTCTCTTCCATTAAATATTCTACTTGTTCCATTGGAGCAGAAAGCATTAGTTGACGTAACATTTGCCATTCCATACCAATTTCTTTTAGTATGAGTTCCATTGTTTCGCCATCTACATCTTGTAGCATTTCAACGGCTGCGTTTACATTGTACGCGTGAGATTGATAATCTGTCATAACTTTTATTTTTTATTTTTTTGGTTAAATTTTAAAGCCTAATGTGTTTAATGTATCACCAATTTCACCCATTAAACGCATTTCTTTATTTGGGTGATCCCAATCTGAATCACTAGATACATCAGCACGATCTTCCATGTATTCATATAGTTGTACTAATAGGTCAACTAATTCATTTTTTTGATATTCTGTCATAACTTTTATTTTTTTATACTAAATTTAATTGGCGTGCTCTACAATAACTTACCATCTTTCCATTAATAGGATTCAAGTATTTCTTCTGTGACTTTGGCATTTTATCGTCTAATACCTTAGCCATACTTTGACTTGGTTCAAACTCTACAGATACAGGACCATTCTTACGAATATCCAAATCATAATACCAAGTATCTATACTACCATCTTCATTAGTATATTTACGAGTGAATTTGGTTGCGTTGATAAGCATTACTGCTTCTTCGCTTTTGACTAATTTTGGTCTCCCTCTTTGTGCCATAACTTTGATTTAGTTTGTTTACGTGAGTATTTAGTTTTATCGCCATGATTCTTTTGAATCATTTTACGTCGTATTAAAGCCGCCATATGGCCTTCTTCTTTACTGCGTCTATCGTTTCTATCAATCATAACAATGTAAATATACGAACAAACCAAATGATTTCCAAACAAGGCGCATGACGTTTATATGACGTTTTAGCGCGTTGATTATTAATGCTCTAACGATTTATGTAACGCGTTGATTATTAACGCACTATAAAATCATGTAGAGCATTAGTAATTAACGCGCTATATATTATAAACCTAATTTCTTTTCTATTTCAAAAATATGCTTACATTTTCGAATTTTCGATCTCCACACACCAGGACAATTACAACTTAATTTTGAGCCATTTTGACGTACAATGTATTGCACATCAGGACTACTTTCAGATTGAAATTTCCATACATTTGTCTGCGCAGGAACAGGTGCTTCTACTTGAGGTTTAACCCATTCTATATCGTTCAATGTAGTTTCAGGTAATACCTCTTTCCACGATGGTATAATATATTTTTTACCATTGAGTGTTACTAAAGCAGGAGATATATTTCCTGTATATTCATATTTGAATACTCGCGAGCCAACTATTGGACCATAATTAGGGCCGTGAGTAAACGGCTTACCATCAGGAACGTGTATAATTCGGTTTCTGAGTGTGCCGTACTTGTTTAAGTTAGTAAATATTCTAAGCATAACCTTTTAATTTGCCTAAATATACATTATAAAATGTCATAAGCCAAATTATTGTTATGACTTAGTTATGAAATTTTTAAGTATATAATCTAAAAGTAACATATAATTCTCCAAAACCCCTACTCGCCCAGTCATTATAAGCTACATCACTCCCCCCACTTCTTCCTCCTTCTATACGAAATTTATATTTAGTATTAAATGATTCATCTAAATTCATATTAAATAAGAAAGGATACTCAGATATAAATGGTTTCCCCATTGATTCACGGGTTGCTTCTAATGTGATAACAGGAGAACTAGGATTAGAAGTATCTGCTAAATTACTAATTTTAGTAGTTGGTGAGCCCTCAAATTCAATTAAAGAATAAGGTGATCCTAAATCCTGATATGGGATAAAAACTATAGAATCTACCATCCAATAATTAATTCTTTGTCCAGTTTGTATACTTTGGTATAATGAAGGAACTATTTCTTCCTGTAAAAATGTATAATCATATCTTTCACTATTATATATCACAACACTTTCTTCTCTTCCACAATATAAATAATTATTTGCCTCTCCTCTGCGAGCCCCATATTGAGAACTACCATTTAAGGTATATACATCACTATTTTTAGCAACAAAACCTGTCCATCTTTCGTCAATATATTGAGCAACCCTAAATCCATAGGAAGCATAATAAAATCCAGGAGAAGGCGTAGGAATAATTACGGAAGAATTATTTCCTCCTTCTCCTGCTCCTAAACCAGGAAGAGGAGGCCCATTTCCTCCACCTTGAATAGATCTATTATCAGGAACAAGTCTTCCAATTCCATCTAAGTATCTTTGGAAAGTTGGATTAGCATTTTTTGATACTAATCCTCTTAGAATTGATCCTCTATTTCCTAAATCCACACAAAAATAATATTACCTTTACCCTTGAGGAGCAGTTCCTGAATTAGGAACAATGCTAGTGAGGGCATTAGGTTTAGAACGATCTTGGGTTGGTAATTGAATTTGTCCTTTTGCAACACCAGGTATAAATCCAGGTTGATTTTTTGTAGAAGAAGTAGAAAGAATAGAAGTATTGGTAGAAAGTGAGTTTGCCATAGTTTTATTTTTGTTTATACATATTATAGTTTTTATAAAAATGTTAAATTTTTATACTTTTTTTATAAATAATAAAAACTAATTTAATTATTACTTTTTACGTGACTTCACACCATAACTTACTAACAATTCTTCCTCTGTTACCATATTTTTGATGGTAAATTGTTCGTTTTGTTGTGGCTTTCTACGTTTGCCCCAGCCATACCTACTTGTTTTGTGTAACTCTTTAATGTAGTCTTTTAAGCAAGCTAGCTTTTGCATGTTTGATGTTTTACTCATAATTTTGTTGTTTAGTGACCTTGCCCAACGTAGGGCTTTGAATAAAGTTTTGAATTTTTATTTTTACTTGTTTTTGTTTTTGCGTGTACTCCTTTGCGTCTAACTTTTTTCTTTTCTTTGTAAGTGAGACTAGATGCTGCTGATTTTACTTTTGCTGCCATTTTGTATAGTTTTTAAATTGTTTAACCATACATAACCCAATCTAAAATAAGTTTAAAAACTTACCATTAGATTTCTTATTTTTTAGTTTATCTATTTTATCTTGATTTTTAAGCATTTCAGTAGCCAACTTTTCTAAATGTTTAGATTTAGTTTTTTGGTAGTCGTTTACTATTTTATCGTGTTTTTTATGTTTCATAGTCGTGAAATAAACTCACTCCCATCGTCTGTTACTTTGGGTGGATCGTATAAGCCTAGTTTATTTAATTGGTCTAATTGAAACTCATCTAATTCCCATTCAATCGCCTGTGATGTATTATTTTTAGGAACTGAGTCTTCAATTATAGAAATATCGTTTGGATTAAATACATCTTCTACCATTAGAAAATAATGGTTGTAGCAGAGCACTTGTAAATTATTTAACCTATAATTTTTCTTGTTTTTATCCTTAAAATGTAATAATAAAGGTACTTTGTAGTCAGTTACTCTACGTTCGTGAAACCCACATATATAACATTCTTCTCTTAAATATCCTTTTTGAAATAAACGTCTTTTAATTTTATCAGGCGAATAATTAGTCATAGGTATAAGGCCGTTTATTAAATCATCTAAAGGTGGTTCTTTAGTATGTATGCCCCATTTTGCTATACCTTTTCCTTCTTGGTTTAAGTGTTTTTCGAATAAGGTTTTACCTGTTTCTTCGTCTTTATAGTTTTTAGCCCATTTTTTATAATGTATGTAAGATACATTTAACCACCTTGCTGCAGCGCGGTTACTTTTTGTAACCCCCATTGCGGCTATTATTTGTTCTTTTGTAAGTGGTTTTGGTAACGGCATTTTATTCTACAATATCCTCTATTCCAAATCTACTGATGTTGTTATCGGTTTCATCTTGATTATCAAAATCAATAGTTTCAGCTTTACTTTGACCTTTAGCTGTTTTAGATTCTCCTTCTACGTATTTAAAATATTGTTTTTCACTCATAATAACTAAGTCATTGTACGTGTGATCACCTTCACCTAATTGAATTGTAACTCCTCGCTTGCGTCCTACTTCGGAACAATTAACACAACATTTTGTATTAGGTAGTATTTGTAGTCGTTTTGGATGAATGGATTCACCACACGACATGCATTTTATTTCTTCCATAATTTCATTTTATGTGGTAAATATAATTAATAATTTTCAAGTAGCAAAATAAGTTCATATAAGTCTTCAGCATTTTCTACAAGATGAGTATTACCATCAGGGTCTACTATTATTTTTTCGTCTTCGTCGGTAATAAAAGGATGTCTATAAACATACCAAGTTATAAGTTTAGATAAATGTTTATCAAATGTAAAATTGATTAAGTTTTCAAGGGCTTCAACAAACAAAACATCCCAAGTATAGAAATTAACTTCATATTGTTTTTGTAATGCTATACTTCGTTGGATTACTTTTCTATAACTTTCTATAAAGTTAATAAAGTTAGTACGCTCTTGTTCTTTAGGACTAGTGGATTGACCTTGAATTTCTACTTGGGTTCCTAAAACCTTTTCAAAATAATCTTTAAAATCTTTTTTTGGATTCATTGTCTAATTTTTCAACTCCCCATAATTTCAAAAGCGAATCAATATCTATTTGTTTGGCAGCAGCTAATTTTTCTATAGCTTCTTCTTCGCTGTATGCCTCTATTTTACCAAGTTTTTCTTTGGATTTATCTATTTTAGAATAGTAGTAATAATAACTCATTTTATTTTTTCTTTAAGTTTAACTAATTCACTACATTTATCGTAGTCTTCTTTATTTTCAAAATGTTTAATAATTTTGTCTAATATCGTTTTATATTGGGGTTTTTTCACTACTACTTTATAATCACCACCCCCCACTTCAAATAAGATACATTGTGTTTTATTTTTGTTTATCGCGTATTTTAACGGCTCAAATGTGTTTTCTAGTATGAACTGATTGAACTCAGTGTTTGAAGCAAATTCTTGTAGGTCTTCTCTACTAGAATAATCAATATCTAGTTTAATAGGGCGGTGAGATTTTACTTGTTTCATGGTTATAAATATTAAATAATCTCAAATTCGATTTCTATATCTCCAAATCCCCAATTATCAGAATTACGAGATATTCCTTGGTTTATAATTGCTCTATAAAAGTCATTTGCTTTTTTATTTACCCCTGTTAAAAAACCACCCCCTCCTTGTCCATGATTTATATGAAACAAAGCAGGGTTATATAAAGCTTTTAGATTAAAATTATGCATTACCGCTTTCTTTTGAATATTAGTATCAGCATACAAAGGATAAATTAATTCTTCTTCAAATCCTTTAATTTCATTCCAAATATGCTTATGGGCTATTTGATAGTCTCCACAACAATTAATTATGCTATAATTATCACCCTCAATTGTTTTTTCTTCAAAATGTCTTTCTTCAGAATTTAAAATTAAATATTCTCTTAATTTGGGAAACTCATTAAATAAAATTTTACCATTATGAAATTCTTTAATTACATCCCAATCTATTCCTCTCCTACTAATAGTATAAAAAGTATTATTGTCTAGTTCTAAGATTGTTTTATCTAAATCTTCTCTTTTGGGGTGTATAATGTCAATATTAGTTGATAATAACCAATCGCCTGTTGCTCTTCTTAAGCCAATATTGCGAGCTAATACTTCACAACATTTTTGAGCATTTGGGTCATGGTTAGTTAGTATTGAAGCAATCTCGGGTGATATTACTATATGTTTAAAATTGCCTTTAAAATTAATATTATCTTTAATATCATAAAGTAAACTATGAGTTGGGGAGTTCCAGTCTACATAAATTACCTCATCATACGTGTCTATGGCTGAATTAAAACAATATGTTGCTCTTTCATTTAAATGTCCACCGTATCCATCATTTCTAGATACTATAACTGCTGATATTTTCATTAGTATAAATTATTTTTTAGTAAATACAAATCTAGCTATTAACATAGGGAAATCTTGAATTTGTTGAAAAGCATGGTAGTCAGGTAAATGTTTCTGTTGAGAATATTGAGGATTAAGACGTTTATGGAATGGAGAATCAGGTATAGAAATAATTCTATTATTATAGTTTTTATAAAATTCTTCAACTTCATAATCTCCATTATCTAAAGGTACTAAACCTGAGTCTGAGTATATTTTGTATAAAGATTGGGGGTATGTTATACCATCATTTCTAAGTAAATTAGGATAATTTTCTTTAAATTTGGGGTTATATACGTCACAAGTAGAAATAAAATATCCTCCTGGTTTTAAGGTTCTATACATATGGTGAGCTACTTCATCAACCCCATCATGAAAACTATAATCAGAACATGGCCCTACATGTATTAAAGAACATCCATCAACAAATAAATCTATAGAATTATCAGGTACTGTTTTTATATATTTTATAAAATCAGAATTAATATATTCTATATTTTCCTTAATATAATCAAATCCAGGAGAAGCCTCATAAAATACTTCTTCTTTAATTGGAAACCATCCAGCAAATTTTCCTCCAGTATGTGAGCAATCATCCACATTTTTTATATTTCCATAATTAGACATTATTAAATGAATAGGAGATAAACCACCACCAATATCTATACATGTATTAAATTTTGGATTATCTCCATATAATTTAAAAAAAGCATCTAATATCCCTGACCATTTCCAAAGGGCATCATAATTTAAGTCACCATATTTAAGTTGATTAAAATAATCAAAATAAGACTCCATTTCAATCAAATGGGTTGTTTTTACTAAAGTATTAAAATTGCTCATATTTTTTATTAAAATTGTTTTCTATATACATTCCAAAATTCTTTTGCTTTTTCAGGTAAGTAGTTTTTAAAATTTTCTAAATCACCCAATAATTTGTAAGTATTTCTGTAACCGATTATTTCATTTTCTAAATTAGTAACTAAATCTTGAACATTACGATCTTGATAAACTGTAGCTTGATTATAGATAACTGAGTTAGGGAAATAATATTGTAAAATATATGATCCCCAAATATCATCCATTCTACCAGTGTATGGCAATACTGTATAATATGGAATTACTTCCCTAGCTAGGAATGTATTTTGTGAATTAAATGGCGCTAATTGATTAGAACAAAATGGTTCAAACTTATCAAATTTAACTATTGGTTTTTTACTTAAACGACAAATAGCATCAATATCAGGATCACCATCCCAAAAATCAGCTTGGACTAAAACTTTACGTTTAGTTTTACCTTTATATTCAATGTTATTTTTAAAAGGTAAATCTTCAATTGGATATCCTCGATGCCATAAATTATTATAATTAGTAGGGGAAATGGGATCAAAATATAATGATGAAACATTTTCATACAAATCAACATCAATTTCTTGCCCTATATACAAATTATCCCCCCAATTACTATAAGGAATATTATCATCATCTACAGTTGCAATAATGTCTGCTCCTTGATTATATGCATAAACAAATCCTATATTACGACGTTGAATACTTTTCCATCCTATAATATTACTTAATTCAGGATAAAGTTGTTCTTGTTGTTCAGGTGTTAAATAAATAACATTATTATTTTCTAACTTTTTATATTCATTGTGTGGAGTTTTAGTATCTCCAATTATTACAAAAATCCAATCTTTTTCTTTAGCTATTTTACAAAATTTAAAAGTTGCTTCTGTTGGATAATTTATTGTAGTTGTAATTATAAATTTTTTCATATAATTTTTTTATTTTTTGCATATTGGGTCCATTGTTCAATAAAATAAGGAAATTTTGATTCTATAATTTCTCTTTGATTTTCTATTTTATTTAAAACTAACATATTTTTATAATAATCAGTAAAATTATTTTTATCATTTTTATTTGGATGATATTCAGATATAACTTGATTTTGCAAAACATATTCCGATATATTTACACCCTTTTTTTTAGCTATATCTGATACTATCATTCCAAAATAATCCCAGGGGCCATATCCTTTCCATTCGTTAGGTATAGGAATTAATTCTTCAATTACAGATTTACTATATAAATCAAACCATCCTGCCCATTTAAATTTATCAGTTTTTCGTAAAAAAGGTTCATTAAATGAAGAAATATCGTTTTGAATATCAAAAATATTACTTTTATTCCATTCTTCATATGGAATATATTTATATTTTTCATTTACTAATTCATCCCAAGTCCAATCCCATAATTTATAAGTTTCAGGAGTTATTATAAAATATTTATCTTTTATTTGTTTAGCAAATTCTATTAAATAATATAATAAATGTTCATGAAACCACATATCTGGGCAGATTGATATATAATAATCAATATGGGGTTCAATTTGGTTTTTTTCTAAATCTAAATGGCCCCAAAGACTATTTTGTTCAAAAACTATAGGTTTTACATCAGCCCAATTTAATAGATTAAGTAAGGAATTAAATTTATTTATAAAATAATCCTTAGATATTTTGGATTCATTCCAATTAATTATATATTCAGATAAATTTAAAGCAACATCTATATAAATTTTATCTTTAGAATTTAAATAATAACTAGATTTTTTTAAATTAGTAAAAGTAAGTAAAGCATAATCTATTTCCCAAGGCATTAAATGATATTTAATTTTAATATTCATTTTTTAATTTATTATATACTTCTTTTATACCTTGTTCTAAACCTACACATTCAATTATATCAGAAAGAATTCCATCTCCATAATACTCATTACCTAATTCTTCATTATGTAATATAATATCTACTTCATATAAATCCAAGCTATTTATCATATTAATTATTTCATATAACGAATATACTATTTGATAACTACAATCTACTTCTTTAGGAAGATTATTATTTAATATATAATAGTCTACTAATGAAATTAAATCTTTCATATAAATAAAATCCATAAACTTATTTTGATGAATTTCAAGAGGTTGTTTTTTTATATATCTAATAATATTATTTTTAATAAACCTAGTATCTAATTCATTTTCATCAAATACACCAAATATTCTAATATTATAAAAGTTATCTATTTCTGAAATAGAATTTGCTATAATTTTTTTACTTAAACCATATGGAGATTCAGAATTAAATATTTCGGCTCCTGAACCAAAATGGATTAATTTATTATAATAGGATTTATGTTGTAATAAATTATAATACATAGCTAAATTAGCATCCATATTTTTATATGAATCTTTTTTTAGTCTACTACCGCCTTGCACAGCACAATGAATAACTATATCAAAATATTTATTTTGAAAAAAATCATTCATTGCTTGAAAAGTAGTTAAATCAAAATCTTGTCTTGTAATACAAGTTACATTATATTTCTTTTTTAAAGAATTATATAGACTTTTAGCTATATAACCATTACCCCCTGTAATTAATATGTTCATTTTTTTAAATTAATATAAATAGGAAAACTATTATTAATTGAGAAATTAAAAGCTTTAGTTAAATCCTCAATCGTATGAGGTTTAAATGAAATAATATTTGAAAATATGTTCATTACAGATATATCTTCATTAGCCCAATGGGAAAAACCTAAATACCCATAATCTTCATTTCTTCCACCACCTAATATTTTAACCGGGATGTTTTCATGATTGATATAATTTCTAATCATCTCAAATGGTCTATAAATAGCAAAAGGAGTAATAGAATATACAAATGGTATTTTATTATCCATAGCTAAACCAATAGCCATACCCATCATTGCCATTTCAGATGAACCTACATTATAAAATCTATCAGGATATGTATCTCGTATATCATCCCATAAACCATATCCTAAATCTCCTGTGATCAAATATACATCAGGATTGATTTTCATTTCATTAAAAAGTAATTTGGCTAAGTCTTTTCTCATAATTTTAATTCAGATAAAGCTGTTTGATAATCATTTTCTTTCATTACATGATAGTGAGCATTTAATCCTTTTAAAAAAGAAAAATGTTCAACTGTAGTATAATGAATATTTATATTAGGCATAAAAGAAATTAATCTTTGAGTTAAATAACTAATATCGACTGTTTTATAAGCAGCATATCCATTAACATTAACATGAATCTCAATATTATCAATATTTTCTTCTTTTATAGTTTTAAGAGATTCCCAAACACTTCCCTCAGCACATTCTCCATCACTAATTAAAACAAATACTTTTCTTTTTTTATTAGCTATTGCTCGTCCTAAAGCAATAGTAATACCTAATCCTAAACTACCTGTTGAACAGTGAATTCCAGCCTTTTCATCCCAATGAGGATGGCCTCCATGTTTTAAAAACAAAGCTTCAGCATTTTGTTTTCTATATTTTTCTAAACAAACATATAAAGCTAAAGAAGCATGTCCCGAAGACAATATAAAAATATCATCTTTATCCATTTTTTGATAAATAGAATTTATTATTTCTAAAGCTGATAAATAACTACCTAAATGGCTTAGTTTGTATTTATAAGCTATTTCTATAAGTCTTTGTTTTAAACTTACCATATAAATTTATTTTTATAGTATTTAATTATATGTTTTAATTCTTGATCAAATTGTTTTTTAGGTTCCCAACCTAATTTTCTTAATTTTGAATCATTTAATGCATATCTAACATCTTGTCCTTGTCTATTATATTCAGTATTAAGATAATTAGAAATATTAATATTTCCAAAATATTCTTTAAGAATTTTTTCAACTGTTACAATATTTGATTGTTCAAATCCTCCACAAATATTATAAATTTCGTTTTTAATTCCTGATTTTATAATTGTAATAATAGCATCTGCTGTATCTTGAGCATGTAACCAATTTCTAATTGGTGTGCCATTATTATGTAATGGGATTTTTCTTCCTAATTTAATATATTTACATGTTTTAGGAATTAATTTTTCAACATATTGGCCAATACCATAATTATTAGTTGGACGAACAATAACATAAGGTAAATTATATGTTCGAGCCCAAGCTAAAATTAACATATCAGCAGCAGCTTTAGTTGCTGAGTATGGGTTAGAGGGTTTGAGTAGATCTTCTTCAGTATGTTCTCCATTTTCTATATCCCCATAAACTTCATCCGTACTAAAGTGGAGTAATATAGGAGTTTTAGATGTTTCTTGTCTATAATTTCTAATTAATTCTAATATATTATGTACTCCATTTATATTTGAAGATACAAATTCATCACTATTAGCTATTGAATTACCTACATGAGTTTCAGCCGCTGTATTAATAATATAATCACAATCATATAAAAACTTTAAATCATTTATATCACAATGCACAAATGAAAAATTAGGATATTGTTTAAATTCATCTAATAAATCTTTATTAGCAGCATATGTGATTTTATCTACACCTTTAACATACCATCCTTTTTCAAGACATGTTCTGGTTACATATGAGCCTATAAAACCTAAACAACCGGTTACATATACTACTTTCATTTTGAAAAAAATTCTTTAATTTTATTACAAACATAATCAACATCTTCTAAAGACATACCATGGTGTGCACCTAATAAGAAACCATTTTTCATAATAGTATCTGCATTATCAAAGGGTTGTAAATACTCACGATAAACAGGATGACGTGTCACATTACCAGCAAATGTTACTCGAGTTTGAATACCGTTGTTTTCGAGATATGTAAGAAGTTCAAGTCGATTTTCGGTTTGCAAAGGAATGGCTAGCCAATTTGGTTTAATACTATCATCAGGTAATACAAGTTCCTTAACGTCTTTAAGATTTTCTAAATACCGTTCAAAATTAGATCTACGTATTTCTTTGTAATCTTCAAACCGCTCAAGTTGTATAAGTCCAAATGCTGCACTCATCTCACAACACTTCATATTATAACCAAGTACACCATATAAAAATTTATGATCATAAGGGATACCATCAACCATATGATTAAAACGATCATCCATAATTTCTGAATTATCACCGATACGGCCCCAATCTCTATATTGTAAAGCACGATCAATATGATTTTTATCGTTAAACATTACCATACCACCAATTCCACCAGCTGTTATGATATGACTAGCATAAAAACTAGTAGTAGCAACATCAGTTTCTTTAGTAAAAGTAATAGTATCAGCTGAATCCTCTATTACATAAATGTCTTCTCTACCAATACGCTTAAGTTCGGCTTTTAATCCAGCCCAATCGGGTTTATTACCAATTAAGTTAGGTACCATAATAGCTTTAACCTCACTATCAATAGCTGCTATGATATCTTTAATGGTAGGAACATAAGTAGTAAGTCCTACATCAATAAACATGGGTCTAAATCCTAATTGAATGATTGGAGCTAATGTAGTAGAAAAAGTACAAGCTGGTGTTATAATTTTACAACCTTTTGGTAAATTTAAAGCTGCAATAGCAAGTAAACATGCTGAGGAGCCCGAGTTCACAAATACTCCGTATTTTTTACCAAATCGTTTAGCTATTTTTTGTTCAAATTCAATTGATCGAGGACCAAATCCAGCTAACCAACCATCACGCAAACAATTCTCAACTGCTTTAATTTCTGCTTCACCATAAGATTCAAACTTATTAGGTGCATACCATATTTTTTTCATAAGTTTTGTTTTTAAAATTAACTAAAAAATTCTGCACAATCACATTCTTCTCTAAAGAATTTAAGAGTATCTTGATTAAATAATTGAGTTTTAATCATATTAGTTAATTCATTAAATTTTTCTAATGAACGTCCATGCATACCCTCAGCTAAATGCCATACTTTAATATGTTTATGATCAGGAGTAAATAATTTGTTATCTTCAACATAATATTGAGAAATATAATTTTGCCCAGGTAATTTTGTTGCTAATTCAAATATATGTTCGGTATATCTTACCCCTTTTGATCTGACATTATATGCAACTTTACTTGTTACCCAGGGTCCATCTAATACTCTAAAAGTAAATAAATCTTCAGTCCATAATAATTCATTTAAAGCTCCCTGATCTCCAAAATAGTTAGGATGAATAATAGTAAGTTCTAAAGCACGCTCTAATGCTTTAATATTATTAAAACATACAACACCCGAATTTATATTAGCACTATCATTTATAATACTTCCATCTTCAAATTCTAAAGTATAAAAAGGAGTAATAAAATATTCATTTTTATCTTGAATATCATAATTCAAACTTACTAATATATCATGTTCGTTATCTTCTATCATTTCATCTAATCTAGCACAAGTAATAGTATCTACATCTAGAATAATAAGTTTATCTGCTTTATAATATTTCATTACTTCTAATCCTAGATTAAATTTTTGTCCTATAGCACTGTTTATTAATGTAGGATTATTAAATAAATTTAAATAATCTAGAATATTATCATCATTTAAATAAACTACTTCAATATCTGGGTTCCATTTTTTAAAACTATTAATAGCACAATCACAATATTCTTTATATCTAGACTGATCATTTCCTGTTAGTCCTATTTTTTTATAACCTTCAATTTCAGAAGTTATATTTAAAAATTTATCTGTAGTTATATTACAGAAAAAAGCAATAATTTTCATTTTTTATTTTTTTATTAATCCAATAGTATGCTGATGAGTATATGTAGGAAGATATTGATTAGTAATATCTTCTATTTTGCCTTCGTTAATATATTTATTCCATAATGTATTAAGTATATTATTATTACTATCATCCCACAACATGATAGAATTATTTTTAGCTAATTTATAACTATTTTGGAAATCATGATCTGTATCCATTTCATGCATTCCATCAATATGAAAAAAATCAATAGTTAAATTAGGATTATCTTGAATAAACTTAGGCATTGTTAATTTTGAATTACCTTCAATAAGATTAATTCTATTTCCAAAATAACTATTTAAATAATTAACACATGGTTTAGTATAAGGATGGATACAAATATCAAATCCATAAATTATTAAAGAAGGATTAGCTAATAACATAATTAATAATGAATGACCCGCATTTACTCCTACTTCAACTGCTGTTTTTGAATTTAAAACAGTATTAAATATATTAAGTTGTTTGTTATAAAAGACAGGATTAATATTAATAGTACAATTATCATACATACAATTTCCTTCTAAAAAACCAGGTTGAGCATGATCAATATGGGTTTTAGTTACAATCTTTAATAATGCATCTAAATGATGCTTATTATCTTCAAATATTAATTTAGTATAATTTTCTAATGTAATCATTGTTTTTATAATTTTATTTGTGATATAAGTTGATGATCTTTATGTATTCTATCAGTTCCTGAGTTGTATGAATCTTCACATGTAAACACATAATCGGGGTTAATTTTTAATATTTTTTCTTTAACTTTTTCTCCATTACCAAAATAATTAGGTATATCATCTACTACAATAGTATGAGTTTTAATAGGATGATTTTTAATTTCTTCTAGTTCTTTCCATAGTGGTTCACCATCATTAAAATGTCCATCTAGGAAAAAGAAAGCAGGTTCATCAATTAATTCAAGCATTTCTTTTATTTTTTCATTTGAATCTCCTAAAAATAGATGTACCTTATTTTCTTTAATTTCTTTAGAAAATTTGTTCATACATTCTTCATATAACTCAGGAAGAATTTCAACTGAAATTATTTTATTAAATCCAGCTTTTAAAGCATTACTAACACCATCTCCATGGTGTGTTCCGGTTTCGAGCAATATATTATGATTGTTTTTATATTTTTTAAATAACTGGTATGTGTTTAATACTTTATCTTTTATATTATTTTCTTCAGTTATGGTTTCCATAATTGATTTAAAACGACCAGGTAAATCAGCATAATATTTAGCTAATTCATAATTATGATCTATAGCTGCTTTCCTTTCAAAATATATTTCAGGTGTTAAACTATTAACAACATTAATAATTTCATCTTCATCTTTACAATAAATAAATCCATCTGGGTCATATCCTAATTCTTCCAGATTGGGGCAACCCCAGTATATAGGAAATGTTTTAGATAAAAAAGCATCAATAATTTTTTCGGTATGATATCCTCGATTAGATGAATTTTCAATAGCAATAGTAAACATACTTCTCCATAATTTTTTCTTTTCAGATCCGGGGGGTTGTCCTTCATATTGTATAATAGTATGGTGTCCATTATTATAATCATAATCTGGTAAAGTATAATACCATTGTTTAGGTATTATGATTTCATTTTCACGTTTATATAGTCTATGTCTTAAATGATGTCCTTCAATACGTTGTTTACCTCCACATAAAAATGATACTTCAAATTGTTTTTGAATATTATTTACATTACTAATATATTCTTTGTCTAACCAACTTATTCCCATAGGAAAAAATACAGCATTAGGACAATTATCTAATATTTCTTGCCCCCAGGTTAATATAAGGCTAAAATTATTATAATTTTGAAGTGCCCAAGTATGAATACCAAATAGTTGATTTGGTTCTAATACCATTAAAATGTTATAAGGATTAAAATTTAGTTGTTCGGATGTAACCCCAGGATAATCGTTAAATACAGTAATTGGTTTAAATTTTAAATTCTCATCAAGAACTGTTTCTAACTCATTAACTCCTATAAAATTAGAATATATTTTAAACATTTAAACTATAATTAAAGTTTTTTAAGTATTTATTAAGTATTTTAGTTTCTACTTCTTTGTCTATGGAAAATAAATCTGAAGTATAAATCATTTCTAATATTGATTTTAAACGATATTGTAGCATTTCTTCTTCATTAATATCAGGATTTGAATCTACAATCGATATTTTATCTTTCCAAATTAAGGGTAAATCATTTAATATAAACTTATAATCAGTACCTGATTTATTGTAAGCATAGTAATATGGATTTTTAGGGTTAATATTTACCCATTCTTTTTTATAATCATTGTATCCATATCTAATTTTAATATTATTTTCAAAAAATCCAGGTGGTATATCAATTACAGGACATTGATTATTAGTAATAGCAGGATAAACATGTTGATATCCATCATAATGACGACATAATTCTTTTAATGGAATTATAACTTTATGATAGGGCATAGGTTTAATTTCAGCTAATCCAATACCAAAAAAATCAGGGCGTGGTAATTTAATATGATTAAATTCACCTTCAAACCACCATCTGTAATATAATTTTTTAGTTATAATTTGAATACTATCAAAATTATCAGATACAACTGATAAATAATTAGAATGAATTTGATATGTATTTGGGTCTCTTGGGGGTGCTGAGCTGCCTAATTTAGCCGTTCTAATATTTTCAGGCCAGTGGGAAAATTGTAGTGAACACAATTCCTCATTTTTTATTACCTCTACTAGCTCTTCTAGATGTGAAGTACTATCATCAAAAAATATATGATCATGATTACAATAAAACCAAATTAAATTATCGTCTAATAATTCATATGATTGTTTCCAATCAGATTGATATTCATTACGTTTATGTCTATAAATAATATCAATACCACTGAATATTTCTGAACAATATTTTTCTAGTTCTGCACCTCTATCTTTATATTTTTTATCTAATTCAATATAGAGTATTACTTTACTCCATTTATATGCTTTACTAAAGCTGTAAAGTGAATATTTTAAAATATCTAGTTTATCATCTGTACGAAGATTACCTCGTTGATAGGGTAAGACAAAATTTGGTTTATCATTAGTTATAAATGTATTTACAAATAATATCATACTAAATCTTTTATTAATTTAATATATTTATTAAATTTAATTTCATTACCTTCATGAAGTGGTAACATTGAAATTAATAAACTAGCTGTAATTAATTTTATTTTGTTTAAAACTCCTGAGTGTATTTGGGTTTCAAAGTATGTAGTTAGATTACTTCTATACTCATCATCAATTTCGATACCATTCAAAATATTGTCATAACCAATTAATGATTGATATATTTTAGCTAAATCATAATATATATCTCCAAATATAGTAAGTTCATCCCCTTGTTTTCCTCTCATATCAATAAATTTAATACCAGTAGGAGTCTCAAATATATTAGTAAATACAGGATCACCATGTATTACACCTATTAATCCTTCTTTTTTATTTTCATACTGCTGTAGTGCATCTTTAATTTTAAGAAGCAAATCTACTATTCTATATTTAGTATATAACTCAGGATATTTAGTAAGACGCTCAAGTAACTTCTGAGAGTAATTAGAATATATGTTGATATTTGTTGGTTCTTTAGACGTATGGATAGAAGATAAAGCATTAATAAGCTTATCTATATGGTTAGAAGTTAGTTGTTTATGAATATAAAGATAAGAATAATTTACTCCATTAATACGTTCTAGTTCTAGTTTATTATCTTGAATACTAATCCTATTAGGAAAATATTTTATAACTGATTCAGGGATATTTTGATACCAATATATTTCTCCTTTATTTGAAGTATGTTTTATAACAGTATGGTCAGTATATTCTACTTTATTAAAACTTCTAGGTGTAATATCAGTATTATAGATACCTAACGCCTTATCTAGAGATAAATTAGCGTTAACTGCTAAATCATCTATATAGTACTGAGCGTATGGTTTTCCAAAGAATATTTCATCATACGGAATATCAAATTTGTCTAAAGTATCAAATGTTATTTTACCAATATCAGCTACTATTGCTCCAACATTTCCTTTATGTGTTAGGAATCTGCGAGCTGTATAGATAATAATAGTATGGCCTAAATGTTTTAATAATTTTAAATAATCAATATTGCGTTGTATAGGTAATACTGAGGTATAATCCCCTGGTATAGTAGGGTGGGTTACTAATGTATTATCTAAATCAAAACATATTCTTAATGGTGCTATTTGATTTTTATATTTGTTACAATAAGTTTTTAACTGGAGTGGTGTTCCAACACAATTAAAATTGTCTATTTTAGATCCAATTATTGTTTTATTATCATCTAACATTTTCTCATATACACATGAAATATATACTTCTTTATCTAAGTTTAATACTTTAGTACAATATTGCTTTAATTCAGCTCCATTTTCAAATCCATAAGCACCGGTATTAGCATTATCAGATATCTTTATTTTTTCTTTTATCTCAACTACCTTATTATTTTTTAAATTAATATATGAGAATATAGGTTTAGGATCAGTACTGTTAAAATAAAATATTGTATTTTTATTATATTGTGATTTATATTTACCAATTATATCATCAATATAAAATGTATCACAATCTAAAAGTAATACATTATCATTTAATTCATTTTCAGTAAATGTTTCTAATCCTTTAAGTACGGTTTCAGCCGCACCTTTAGTTAAATAATCTAAAGAAATAAATTTAATATTAATTTTAGGAAAATAAAATTTGATTAATGTTTCAAAATTAAATTTTTTTAAATGATTATGATATACAATGTAAATATTGTCTGTATTTTCTAATTGTAATGAATTAATAACTTGATAGATCATTGGTTTACCCAAAACACTAATTAGTGGCTTAGGCATATCATAACCTTCATCTTTAAATCGTTGACCAATACCTCCAATTGGAATTATTATATTCATTACTTATTTACTTGTTTATTAATCCAATCAAAAGTTTTAACTATACCATCATAAAGAGGTTGAGTTGGTTCCCACCCCATTTTTTCTTTATAAAGTTTATTATCTGAATTTCTACCTCTTACACCTATAGGACATTTAAAACCATATTTAGTCTTAAATTCTTCACCAGTTATGTTTTTTACATGTGCCCTTTTTTTAGAAGCTTTGATTGCCATTTCGGCTAACTGATTGATAGTGATCATTTCTTCTGAACCAATATTTACGGGTCCTTGGAATTTATCTTGTCTCATAAATCGTAATACTGCTTCTATACATTCATCAATGTAAAGAAATGAGCGAGTTTGTAATCCATCACCCCAAACCTCTATCTCACCACCATCAGGTGTTTCAACTGCTTTTCTACACATAGCCGCTGGTGCTTTTTCTTTACCACCTGTCCAAGTACCTTGTGGTCCAAATATATTATGGAAACGAGCTACTCTAACATCTAATCCATAATTGCGATTAAATGCTAAAAATAATCGTTCACTAAATAACTTTTCCCAACCATATTCTGAATCTGGGTTTGCTGGGTATGCTGATGATTCTTCGCAATTTGGGTTATTTGGGTCTAATTGATTATGTTCAGGATACATACAAGCTGAGGAACTATAAAATATTCGTTTTACGGAATGTATAATTGCTTCATGCACTACATTTAAATTTATTAGTGCCGAATTGTGCATTACATTTGCATCATTTTCACCTGTAAAAATATACCCCGCTCCACCCATATCGGCTGCTAATTGATATACTTCATCAAATGATAGTTCTTTATCGGCTAATGAGCGTTGATTTGGAGAAAACATTACTCTACTTACTAACTTTGGGTCTCGTAAATCTCCACAGATGTATTCATCACAAATATCTTCGTGATTCCAATATTCATGTTTTGGTTTAATGTCTACTATACGAACCCAAAAACCTTCGTTTTTAAGTCGTTTGGCGAGGTGTCCTCCTATAAAACCCCCACCCCCTAACACTAATGCTGTTTTCATAATGTATTATAATAATCGTTTTGTTTTTCTTGTCTTTCAATTGTTTTAGGGTGATACAATCCCCAATCCTCTTCCATAGGAAGATAAGTAAATTGCTTATGCCCGTCAAGCCTTTCATGTACTTTATTTATCCATTTTATTTCAGGGGTATTTTTGTAAATACGAGTTTGAAAATCAGGCCAGTTCACCCACCCGTCCTTATTTACATTCCATCCCCATTTTTGAATATGCTCCTGGGTCAGACCTTCTACTGTATTGACTCTAGGGACAGCGTATAAGTCAACTGCCGGGTTATGTCTTAGTATAGAAGGTAGTTCCTCAATTAAATACTCGTAAGGTATCTCATCGGCATCTATTTGAAAGATATAAGTACCGGTGCACAAACTACCTAAGTAGTTTTTGTGGTCAGCGAAATGATTATCAAAATCTCTACTATGCCATCTGTATTCATGACTTGCTACAGAATTGGCTCTTAACCATTCTTCTACAGCTTTACTCCCCCCTTTTGAATCGTATAGAATTACGATTTCATCTTCGGTTCGTTTCCGATCTATAAGAAAATTAACTAAACGTTGTAATTCGTTTAATTCATCTTTTACTGTTATAGCGTAACTTATTTTCATAATCTATTCAGGTAATACACCAATATACGAAAGAGCATCTAAATATCCACGTTCAGGATAATGTCTTAAATTTTCCATATCCATTTTCCATTCATAATTTTTCCCTTTAGCTTTAAACTTAGCTTTTTCTTCCTCAGGCATTGGGATTGCTTTTACAGCCGCCCATTGCCAATTATTTTTGTTAGTACCATCAGCAAATACCATACCTTGGGAAGGTATATTAACTACTGTAGGCATCCAAACCATTAAATTAGAATCTACATAAAAAAGTTCTTTATATAATTCAGGTAAAACCTCCATTTGTTCTTTTAAAAATTCTGAATGGATGATTTCTCCATTTATATTATCAATATGCATAAGGGAATTAGCTATAAATCCACATCCATAACAATGATATAATTTTATATTACTATTAACTTCTTGTGTGTAGCAAGCATCACTATCACAACGGGGGCATATTATTAAGTTATCCATTTGTTTCTATTTTTTTAAGTTTAGGGAGCTCAATTTTCTTTAATTTAGGTAATTGTAATTGAACTTTTTTAGGTAATTCAGGGATATAAAATTCAAATAACTGATCTACTTTTTCTTTCATTTTATCCCAGTTAAAATCAGTTTTGCATTTATAAGCTTGACGTTTTGCACCGTCAATATACTTTTTATAATTTTCAAATACATCTCTTAAATAATGGCCTATTTGAGCATGATCAGGTGAAAACCATTGACTTTCTCTAATTATCCAATCATTAGCAGCACTTGGATGAACTTCAGTTAATTTGCCCCCTAATAAGATAGACATTTGGGGGTCAAGAAAATCAGTATGACCACTCCAAGCAGTTGTTATAATTGGTTTTTTACATTGAGTAAATTCAAGTAATGGACGTCCAAAACCTTCACCCTTAGTTAAATTAACCATAGCTTTTACTTTAGGATGATTATATAATTCATTTATTTCTTCATCCTTAAATTCACCATGTAATAAATAAATATTAGGTAAATTTTTAGAACCTACTGTATTTTTGATTTGTTCTATTTTACTTAAAATATTTTCTCGGTCTATATAAGAACATCCTGCTCCACTAGCTTTCAATATTAAAGCAGGTTTATTAGATTTATTTTTAAATGTCTCATAAAAAGCTTTAATTAACAATCCAGTATTTTTTCTATCTTCTCCAATATCACCTTGTAACCAATGACCAACATATAAATAAGCAAATGATTCAGGTATAGAATCTATGGACTTAAATAAATCGTTTTTAGTATGCGTCTCTAATAACTTGTAAATATCTAAATTTACACCCTCAAACAATACTTCTATTGGCTTTTCTACTTTAATTTCTCCTACTATTTGACCATTATCTTGTTTTTGGTATACTGAGTTAAGAAATGATTGTTTAGAATGATTGGATGATACTAATGTTAAATTCATTCTATTTATTCCTTCAACCCACTCTCCTCTAACATGAGTAGTTTCCATACCTGCAGTCACCCCAATATTATATTTACCAACTGGTTGAAATTCATTTGGGATGGTAATTTGCATCCAAATATCAGGTTGTTCCATCAATTGAGGGTGTCTATAGAAATATTTAGTTAAAAATCCCCATTCAGGGTTATTTTTAGTAAATCCCCAAGGAGTACCACCCCAGCGTTGTGGTATAATTTTAACATCGTATTTATCGGTTTCTATAATTGCTTTAACTAAATCTCTAGAACGTGCACCGTAACCGCTGTAAGTATCAATTGGACAGCTTATATAAAACGTATTTTTACTCATATTAATATATTAAATTGTGATTTAAAACTGGTTTTTTGTATTGATTAGCATTTATAAATTCGTATTGCTCTCTTGGTTTCCAAGTAGCAAACAATGTGTCTAATCCTTCTATAATTCTATTAGCTTGATGTTCTTGAGTAAATCCTGCTTCATCACTTAAAGCCCACTCTCTGCCTTTTAATCCTCTAGCTTTACGTTCTTCGGCACTTAAGTTATATACTTTTGTAATTTGTTCAGCTGCATCTTCCCAATTGCATCTATCATCAAAGATGTAGGGGGTTAGTGGAGAGCCTTGAATTGAACGATTAGTTGGGTAAACTGGAAAAGCCCATTCACCGTGCTTTGTGTAAGTTCCTCTATGGTTGGAAGGAAAATCAGCATCAAAATCAATCCAAGTACCATCTTCAAATTCAAAACGCATTTGATCTTGCATACCACCTGTTACATTAGCTATAATAGGATTACCTACTAATAATGCTTCTGTTAACGATAACCCCCATCCTTCGTTTGATGTTAATAGAATTTGAGCATCTGTCATATTATACAGATAATTCATTTCATTAGGGCCAAACATTCTGTTTGTAATGTAGAACTTATCTTTAATTTCAGGGCATAATGTTTCAATTACTGCAATTAAATCTGTTCCATTTTCATCTACTGCCGCTGTATGTAAAAGCATAGCGCATTTATCTGCTTGCTCTTTACTAAGGCCGGACATAAATTGTTTGAATGCTAAAATTGCATCAGGAATTTGTTTACGTCTAATATTCCTAGAATTAAAGAATAATACAAACTCGTACTTTTTATTATTAAACACTTGATTTCTAAATTCAACAAATGCTTTATCTTGTTCCTTGTTTTCAATAGGGAAAAATATTTTAGTATTTAATCCATGAGGAACATATTTTATAATTTTGTTTTTAACTTTATCGCCTAAAACAAGCTTGTTAATATTTACAGTTTGTTTTGAGATGCCAAATAAAGCATCACATGATTCATAAAATGTTTGATTATACATGGGAGCAGGATAATCGTCCCAAATATTTAAGTAAACTATTGGAATATGTTTTCTAATTTCATTTTCCATTTGAAATAACCAAATCCAGTATCTTGGGTCAGTAATTAAAAATATAGCATCTGGTTTTTCAATTTCCAGTAACTGGGTTACTAATTGATGATCACCATACCCATTTATGGGATATAAAATTACATTTGAATCATCAATACCTGTGTTTTGGTTTGTATCTTGACTTAAATCAAAACGTTTGCCTTGGTCAGGATGGTTAATAGCACCCCCAACATTTACCCAATTGTATCTGTGGCAAGTGCCCATTATTAATTCTTTACCTACTGTACCTATTCCTGATGGCATTCTAATGTCATCACACATTAATAGGATTTTTTTTCTTTGATTTTGGGGGATATAACCTTCTTTCATAAATTATTTTGTTTCTAAAACGTTGTGGTTGTAATATATTATCTATTTTTTATATTTCCAAATATAATTGTGAGAACTTTTAATTATTTCTCTACAGCAAAACTAACAAAACCTAATCTTCTTTTTCAAGATCAATTGAATGAGAATGTATTTTTTTTCGATAAGATTCATCTGTTAAATAAAGATGGATAGATCTGTCTGTTAGTTTTTGTAATGAAAATTTATATCTCAC
>Ga0214923_10001231_pt1 | contig 36938 bp, 32 predicted proteins | sample LL1510_MetaG_FD_177993 | JGI IMG/M metagenome (GOLD analysis project Ga0214923, IMG submission 177993) | Freshwater microbial communities from Lake Lanier, Atlanta, Georgia, United States - LL-1510 | ecosystem: Environmental > Aquatic > Freshwater > Lake | place: USA: Georgia | collected...
GCCAAATACCGTTGATCGCCATGGACATCACCTCTGCGCTTTTTTACCTTTTTTCCATGGTGATGCTGTTTGCAGCATTTCGGGTCATCACAGCAAGCAACACGGTGCATGCGGCCTTGTACCTGGTGTTGGCTTTTTTTCAAGCCTCTGGACTGTGGATGCTGCTCAAAGCTGAATTTTTGTCCATCACGTTGGTGCTGGTCTATGTGGGGGCGGTGATGGTTTTGTTTTTGTTTGTGGTGATGATGCTCGACGTCAACATAGAGAGCTTGCGCCGCGGCTTTTGGCGGCATTTTCCCGTTGCGGCCACCATGGGCGCACTGATGGCCCTGGAACTGGCCGCCGTCCTCATGGGGGGATTTCGCGCGACCCAACCCGTGGCGGCTTTTGCCAATTCGGCCGCTGACCCCTTGGCCCAGGCCTCCAACACCAAAGAGCTGGGCATTTTGATATACACCCATTATTTGTACCCTCTGGAGGTGGCTGCCGTGATTTTGTTGGTCGCCATCATTGCGGCCATTGCCCTGACCCTGCGTTCCCGCAAGGACAGCAAATACCAAAACCCCAGTGAGCAAATCAGGGTCAAAGCGGCCGATCGGCTGGAAATGGTCAAGATGGCGCCCGTGCGTGCCACCCCAGACCCTTCAGAGGGGCAGCCATGAGCTTGACATTGGGCCACATGTTGACTGTGGGAGCGGTTTTATTCGCCCTGTCGGTGACGGGAATTTTTTTGAACCGTAAAAACCTGATTGTTTTATTGATGGCCATTGAGTTGATGTTGCTGGCTGTCAACCTTAACTTTGTCGCCTTTTCTTATTTTTTGGGCGATTTGCAAGGCCAGGTGTTTGTGTTTTTCATACTCACCGTCGCTGCTGCCGAATCAGCCATCGGATTGGCCATTTTGGTGTTGCTATTCCGTAATACATCCAGTATCCATGTGGAAGAGCTAGACAGCCTCAAAGGCTGAGCAATTCCCCCGCAAAAAAATGAATTCAACTTTGAACGCCACGCAACTCTTGATGGTCCCGCTGGCGCCGTTGCTGGGCGCTGCATTGACCGGCATTTTGGGAACAGCGCTGGGCGGCAATCGCATCGGGCGCGGTCTGAGCCACAGCTTCACCATCTTGGGTGTTTTCGTTTCCCTGGTCATTTCCGCCTTGACTTTGTACAGCGTGGCCGTGGAGGGCGCACGTTTCAATGAAACCATCTACACCTGGATGGTGGTCGATGGTTTCAAAATGGAAGTGGGCTTCCTGATCGATGGCTTGACCGCGATGATGATGTGTGTGGTGACCTTTGTATCGTTGATGGTTCACATCTACACCATTGGCTACATGCACGATGACGAGGGTTACAACCGCTTTTTTGCATATATTTCGCTGTTTACCTTTTCCATGCTGATGCTTGTGATGAGCAACAACATGCTGCAGCTGTTTTTCGGCTGGGAGGCAGTGGGCTTGGTGTCCTATCTGCTGATTGGTTTTTGGTTCAACAAACCTTCAGCCGTGTTTGCCAATATGAAGGCCTTTTTGGTCAACCGGGTCGGGGACTTTGGCTTCATCATGGGTATTGGCCTGCTGGCGGCCTATACCGGTACGCTCAATTACACCGAGGCTTTTGCCCAAGCCCCTGAATTGGCCGGCATGACCTTTCCGGGGACTTCATGGCTGTTGGTCACGGTGATCTGCATTGGTTTGTTCATTGGTGCCATGGGCAAATCGGCGCAGTTTCCTTTGCATGTCTGGTTGCCCGACTCCATGGAGGGCCCAACACCCATCTCTGCTTTGATCCATGCCGCCACCATGGTCACAGCAGGCATTTTCATGGTGGCCCGCATGTCGCCCTTTTTTGAATTGTCGGAAACGGCTTTGAATGTGGTTTTGGTCATTGGTGCCATCACTGCTTTGTTCATGGGTTTTTTGGGTGTCATTCAAAACGACATCAAACGGGTGGTGGCTTATTCCACTTTGTCTCAGTTGGGCTATATGACGGTCGCGCTGGGTGCGTCGGCCTATTCCGTGGCGGTATTTCATTTGATGACCCACGCATTTTTCAAAGCCCTGTTGTTTCTGGCCGCCGGCTCTGTGATCATGGGCTTGCACCACAACCAGGACATCCGATGGATGGGCGGTGTGCGTAAATACATGCCCATCACCTGGATCACATCGCTGATGGGATCTTTGGCCTTGATTGGCACGCCTTTGTTCTCGGGCTTTTATTCCAAAGACAGCATCATCGAGGCGGTCGCTGAAAGCCATCTCCCCGGTGCTGGTTTCGCCCATTTTGCGGTCCTCGCGGGGGTGTTTGTCACTGCGTTTTATGCCTTCCGAATGTACTTTTTGGTTTTTCACGGCAGCCAGCGTTTTGAACAAAATCCCGATGCACACCGCCATGGTGATACGGCCAATCACCATTCCGCACACCCCCCCCATGAGTCTCCCTGGGTGGTGACTTTGCCACTGGTCTTGTTGGCCATTCCATCTGTGCTGGTGGGTTATTTCACCATTGAGCCCATGTTGTTTGGTAACTTGTTGACCGATGCCATCACGGTCAACGCCCATCAGCATCACGCCATGCATGAATTAGCGCAGGCCTTTCATGGCCCGATGGCCATGGCCAGCCATGCATTGGGTGCGGCACCCTTTTGGCTGGCTTTGTCGGGCGTGGTGTTGGCCTATGTGCTGTACATGGTCAAAACCAAATGGCCAGCAAGCATCCAGCGAATGCTGCAACCCTTGCACACTTTGCTCGATCACAAGTATTACCTGGATGCTTTCAATGAACACGTGTTGGCCCGTGGTGCGCGGGGCATTGGCACGGGGCTGTGGCGTTGGGGTGATCAGGCTTTGATCGATGGGGCCGTGGTCAATGGGTCCTGGCATTGGGTCAGTCGCATCTCCGGTTTGGTGCGGCAAGGCCAAACGGGATACCTCTACCACTATGCCTTGGCCATGATCATGGGCGTGTTCTTATTGATGACCTGGTTTGTTTGGTTGCAACCATGAACCTCTGCCCAAAGATGAAGAAAAGAGAAATCACATGGGTTTGCTGAGCCTGTCCATTTGGATGCCAATATTTTTTGGGGGTGTGTTGTTGGCCCTGGGCCGCGACGAGCATGCCCAATCGGTGCGTTGGTTGGCATTGGTGGGTGCGTTGGCGAGCTTTTTGGTGACCCTGCCGCTGTACAGCGGCTTTCAACTGGAGACGGCCGACTTGCAATGGGTTGAGAAGTCGCTGTGGATCGAGCGCTTCCAAGTGCACTACCACTTGGGCGTGGATGGCATTTCTTTGTGGCTGGTCTTGCTCACCGCCTTCATCACCCCGGTGGTGGTGCTGGCGGGCTGGGAGGTCATCACCGAGCGGGTGAACCAGTACATGGGGGCATTTCTGATTCTCAGCGGATTGATGGTGGGTGTGTTCACCGCACAAGATGCCATGCTGTTTTATGTCTTCTTTGAAGCCACCTTGATTCCGATGTACCTGATCATTGGCATTTGGGGCGGACCCAACAAAATTTATGCCGCGTTCAAGTTTTTCCTCTACACCTTGTTGGGTTCTTTGCTCATGCTGGTGGCCTTGATTTACCTCTACGCCCAGTCGGGTGGGAGTTTTGATCTGGCCACTTGGTACCAATTGCCGTTGGACAGCCAGGTCCAAACCCTGCTGTTTTTTGCCTTCTTTGCAGCCTTTGCGGTCAAAGTGCCGATGTGGCCTGTTCACACCTGGTTGCCCGATGTGCACGTTGAGGCCCCTACGGGCGGCTCAGCAGTGCTGGCCGCCATCATGCTCAAGTTGGGCGCTTACGGTTTTTTGCGTTTTTCATTGCCCATCGTGCCTGACGCATCGCGTGAGTGGGCGTGGTTGATCATCGCTTTGTCACTGATTGCGGTGATCTACGTGGGGCTGGTGGCCTTGGTTCAAGAGGACATGAAAAAATTGGTCGCCTATTCCTCGGTGGCCCACATGGGTTTTGTCAGCCTTGGGTTTTTCATCTTGACTCCTTTGGGGGTAAGTGGCGCTTTGGTGCAAATGATTGCCCACGGCTTTGTGTCGGCCGCCATGTTTTTGTGCATAGGTGTTTTGTACGACCGCATGCACTCTCGCCTGATAGCCAGCTACGGTGGCGTGGTCGCTAGCATGCCGCGGTTTGCCGCTTTTGCTTTGTTTTTCGCTATGGCCAACTGTGGGCTCCCGGGAACAGCGGGTTTTGTGGGTGAGTGGATGGTCATTTTGGCGGCAGTCAAATTCAATTTTTGGGTGGGTTTGGCAGCAGCCACGGCATTGATTTTTGGCGCGGCTTACACCCTTTGGATGGTCAAACGGGTTTACTTGGGTCCGCTGGCCAATGTTGAGGTGTCCGCATTGCAAGATATCGGGGCCCGCGAGTATCTGGTGTTGGCCACCTTGGCGGTTGCCGTGTTGGCCATGGGTCTCTATCCCAAACCACTGACCGATGTCATGGACGCCTCTGTGGTCAAACTTTTGCTGCATGTGGCCCAGACCAAATTGCCATGATGAACCAATGGAAAACGTGAAATGATTGACTACATGGCTGGGTCCAGCGTTTGGCCTGAATTAATCTTGCTCGTCATGACATGCTTGATTGCCATGCTCGACCTGGGGGTGCGCAGCCCCCACCGCAACCTCACCTATGTCTTGGCCTTGGTCACTTTGTTGGCAGTGGCTGCCCTGTGCGCTGCACAAGCTCTGGATGGTAAAACCTGGTATGCCTTTGGCAACATGGTGGTCAGTGACACCATGGGCAATTGGTTGAAATGTTTTGCGGCATTGTCTGTGGCGGTGACCTTGGTCTATGGCCGTCCGTATGCCGCAGACAGGGGCATGCTCGCAGGCGGCGAGATATTCACCTTGGGTTTGTTCGCCTTGCTGGGGATGTTTGTGATGATCTCCGGTAATCATTTATTGGTGCTCTATTTGGGCTTGGAATTGCTCACCCTTTGCAGTTATGCAATGGTGGCCTTGCGCCGAGACCACGCCAAAGCCACTGAAGCCGCCATGAAGTACTTTGTCTTGGGCGCGTTGGCCAGCGGTTTTTTACTGTACGGCTTGTCCATGTTGTATGGGGCTACTGGCAGCCTGGATGTGGGTTCTGTTTTCAAAGCCGTGGCTTCAGGGCAAATCAAACATCAAGTCATGGTGCTGGGTCTGGTGTTTGTGGTGTGCGGCTTGGCTTTCAAATTGGGTGTGGTGCCTTTTCACATGTGGGTACCTGATGTTTACCAAGGCGCGCCCACAGCAGTCACCTTGATGATCGCCGGTGCGCCCAAGCTTGCTGCATTTGCCATCACCATGCGCTTATTGGTGGAGGGTCTGTTGCCCTTGGCCATCGATTGGCAACAAATGCTGGCTTTGTTGGCCGTGGCCTCTTTGCTGGTGGGTAATTTGGCCGCCATCGCCCAAACCAACTTGAAGCGGATGCTGGCTTTTTCCACCATCTCTCAAATGGGTTTCATGTTGTTGGGTTTGATCAGCGGCGTGGTCAATGGCGGCACCAGCAGTGCGGCCAATGCATACAGTTCTTCCATGTTTTATGTGGTGACCTATGTTTTGACCACCCTGGCCAGCTTTGGGGTGATATTGCTGTTGGCCCGCGATGGTTTTGAAAGTGAAGAGGTCTCTGACCTGGCAGGATTGAACCAACGCAGCCCTTTTTACGCAGCGGTGATGGCGATTTGTTTGTTCTCTTTGGCCGGTGTGCCACCCATGGTGGGGTTTTATGCCAAGTTATCGGTGTTGCAGGCGCTGGTTTCGACCGGTAGCTCATGGGCCTTGTGGCTGGCCGTTTTCGCGGTCGTCATGTCCCTGATTGGAGCCTTTTACTACCTGCGGGTGGTCAAGGTCATGTACTTTGACCCCCCTTTAACGGCGACCACCGTTTCTGCCCCAATGGATGTGCGCGTGGTTTTGTCCATCAACGGTGCCTTGGTGTTGTTATTGGGCTTGTTGCCAGGCGGTTTGATGGCCTTGTGCGCCCAAGCCATAGTGCGCACCCTGGGCAGTTGAGCGGGCCTGTGCCGGGGTGACTTTTGCGCGCATACCAGGGCTAAATGGTGTCTGACGAACACTTGATTGAGCATCGCATCGACAGCCAGGAATTGTTCAAAGGACATTTTCTGCACGCTTTCAGAGACACTGTGCGCTTGCCATCGGGTGGCGTCGCCACCCGTGAGTATGTGACTCACCCGGGAGCGGTGATGATCATTCCCATGTTTGATGATGGGCAATTGCTGATGGAGCGACAGTACCGCTATCCCATGCAACAGGTGATGCTTGAGTTTCCAGCCGGTAAGCTCGATGCAGGCGAGCAAATTTTGGACTGTGCCCGTCGAGAGTTGCGCGAGGAAACAGGCTATAGCGCCACCCATTGGGCCCGCGCTGGACAGCTTCACCCGGTGATCAGCTATTCCACCGAATTCATCGATATTTGGTTTGCCCGTGGTTTGATCCCCGGGGAGCGCGCATTGGACGTGGGTGAGCATTTGGACGTCTTGACCATGCCCTCATCTGACTTTTTCACGGCGTGCCGGCAAGGCCTGATCACCGATAGCAAAACCTTGGCAGGCGCACTGTGGCTGCAAAACTATCAAAACGGGCAATGGCCCTTGCGATGGTTGGCGGATTCTGATCACTCTGCGGGGGCTTGACCGACTTGCTGGATAATCTCGGTCATGAAAGTTTTCGATCTCCAGTGTCAATACAGCCACAGCTTTGAGGGGTGGTTTGGTTCAGAGTCTGATTTTCAAGATCAACTCTCCAGCGGTTTGGTCCAATGCCCCTTGTGCAACGATATCCAGGTGACCAAACTTCTGAGTGCCCCACGACTGAATTTGAGCACCACTTTGCGCGAACCATTGCCCGCGCAGATGGAAGCCGAATCTGCTCAATCTAATGCCATGCCCTCTGCGGAAGCCACCGCCACCGTGGCCCAACTCAATCATGCCTGGATGAAGCTGGTGCAACATGTGTTGCAAAACACCGATGATGTGGGCACTGGATTTGCTGAGGAGGCGCGCAAAATCCACTACGGTGAAAAGCCCGAGCGCAATATACGGGGTCAAGTCTCACCAGCCGAATCACAGTCACTGATGGAAGAAGGCATCCCCGTCGTGAGTTTGCCCATGCCTGCAGCCTTCAAAGGCCCTGTTCACTGACCCGTTGTCGAGCCGGTCTGATACCCGATTTCACCTGTTCCAACACCTGCGTGCTTGCATCGGCCACATCACAGGCCACCACCTGCCGCTCTTTCATCCCCCTAAGCCAGGTCAATTGCCGCTTGGCCAATTGTCGGGTGGCTGCCAGTGAGGTGCTGCGCCACTCATCCAAGCCGGTCTTCAATGCTGGATCGGTGTGAGCGGCATTCCAGCCTGAATGGGCGTTGGCCGTTGTGGTTGGCATGCTTGCCAACAATCGCTTTGCTGTCCAGCCCAAGGATTCCCAATGCGCCAGCACGGGCCAGGCCTGGCGATATCCCACACAGCGCATGGCCGGTAATTGTGGGTGCCATCCCGGAAGTGCGCGCAATCGCAAAACCTCAGCCAGCAAACCTTGCTCCAACATCTGGTCAAACCGCGATTCAATGCGTTGGTGCAACCACGATCTGTTGACAGGCTCCAGCGACAACAAAAAGGCGCGCTGACCAAAGGTATCGCGCAATGCCCCTGGCTTTTGCGCGGGCAAGTGCAGGCTGAAATGCGCGGACAAGGGCCGTCCGCTGATGCGCCAAACTTCCAAGGCACGGCTGATGCGTTGGGCATCGTTTGGCGGCAAGCGTTGGGCGGTGGTGGGGTCGACTTGTGCAAGCAGGGCGTGCATCGCTGGCCATCCCTCTCGCTCAGCTTGGGCCTCAATCTCACTGCGTACCAGATTGTCTGAAGCTGGCATGGGGTCCAGCCCTTCGATCAAGGCCTTGAAATACAACATGGTTCCCCCTGCCAACAGGGGCAGCCGCCCGCGTTGTTGAATGGCAGGGATCAAATCCTTGGCTGCACGCACAAAATCAGCGGCGCTGAGCGACTGCAAGGGGTCGCAGATATCCAGCAGGTGGTGGGGCACCAGTTGCCGATCGCTCAGGCTGGGTTTGGCGCTGCCCACGTCCATGCCCTGGTACACCAGAGCAGAGTCGACGCTGATGATTTCAACAGGAAAGGCTTGGGCCAGCGCCATGGCAATGGCCGATTTACCACTCGCGGTCGGGCCCAGCAAGCCCACCCAGTCCCAGGCCCAGGGCCAATCGCCCTGACGGGCCGCCATTGGCAGGTCACTGGCCATCCAGAGATTTGTCCTTTTGAATCAAAACCCAGGCCACCCAGGCCACAGCCACACACCAAAATAAAATGCCATGGGCCATGGGATACACCGTGCCATCCATGCTGAAACCCAGCCAAGTGCCACAACCAAACGCCACCAGCATCATCAAAAAACCACCCATGGCCGAGGCTGCACCCGCTGCATCGGGGAATGGGCCCACTGCCCCAGTTTGACCGATGGGTTGGTGAACACCGTGAGCCAGCATGATCAGCATGAAGGGCAAGATCAAACCAGGCACGCCCGTTTGGGGAAGGTGGGCACAAATGGCCAGCAGGATGCCGCCGCTCAAGGTCATACCACCTGACAACAAAATGGACTTGCGCAAACCCCAGCGCACCAGCCACCGCCGACACATCCAAGTGCCCAAAATGTATGACGAGGTCGAGCACAGCAAGATCAATCCATATTGCAGATTGCTCAAACCCATCACATGGATGAACACAAAAGAGGAGGAGGCCAAAAAGGTGAACAAATAGCCATAGGTGCACATCGATAGCAAGGTGTAAGCGCGAAAACTGGGGTTGGCCAAAAAACGCCACCAATTGCCACTGAGCACCCGCCAGCGAAGGGCATGCGGGTCGGGCGTGTGCAGACTTTCGCGAAATTGTCCCCACACCAGCAAACCGGTGGCAGCGCCATAAATCACCAAGACACTCAAAGCCGAGCGCCAACCGGTGTACGCGGCCAGCCAACCGCCCAAGGGTGCGCTCAGGCACAAAATAAACCCCAGGCCGGTGAAGGCTTTGGACATCAAGCGTGCACCGTCGCCAGGGTCGTAACCGTCACGCACAATGGCACGGGCGCACATGACGACCGAGCCCATGGCTGCACCTTGGAGGGTTCGCCACACAATGAGCTGTTCAATATTGGGCGCAATGACACAAAAAGCGCCGGCCATCGTGAAAGCCGATAAGCCCAGCAACAACACCGGTCGGCGCCCCCAGCGGTCCGACAAAGGTCCCCAAAATAATTGAGACACGCCAAAAGCCAGCAGCATGCCTGTGAGGGTTAGTTGGGCTTGCGACATGCTGGCTCCCAAGTCCACTTTCAAGGTGGGCAAAGCGGGCAGGTACAGGTCGGTGCAAATGGGCATGGTTCCCACCAACAATGACAACAAGGCGATGAGCATGGGTTCGCTCATGCGTTTCATTTCACCGACCCCGCATGAAAAGGGCATCTAATTGAGCCACGCTGATTTGTCGCCAAGTGGGCCGGCCATGGTTGCACTGATCGGCCCGCTCAGTGGCCTCCATTTGGCGCAACAAGGCGTTCATCTCGTCGAGGGTGAGACGGCGGTTGGCCCGTACCGCAGCATGGCAGGCCATGGTGGACAGGGTTTCATTGCGTGCGCGATCCAGCACCTGGCTGGCACCATTCGCTTGCAACTCTTCCAAAACACTGCGCGCCAGGGCCACAGCGTCGCCCTGCGCCAAACCACTGGGCACGCTGCGCACAGCCAAAGAGGTGGGCGATAGCACTGATATGTCCAGGCCCAGGCGTTGCAAAGTTGCGGTGTTCGATTCGGCACATGCCACCTCCTGGGCCGAGGCTTGAAAATTGGCTGGAATTAACAAAGCTTGGCATTCAATGCCCTGGCCCTCCCACTGGTTCTTGAGCCGTTCATAAACAACCCGTTCATGGGCGGCATGCATGTCCACCACAATCAGGCCGCTGTGGTTTTCGGCCAAGATATAAATGCCGTGCAATTGCGCCAAGGCACGACCCAGCGGCCAATCATTGGCGTTGGTCACTCCATCGGGTTGTGGGGAGTGGGCCTTCTGCACCAACGCTATGGGCGAATGCGGTGCGGGAAAGTCAACCAATGGATCCACTGCAGCAGTGCGCTTGGCAGGGCCCCAAAGGGCTGACGGTTCGGTCACTCGGTGCCCCACGGCCCAATCCAGCCGCGTTTGCGGCCAGTGAGCCATGGGGGTCGCCGCTGGGGGTGGGTTCTGGGCTTGGGGGGATGCGGCAGTGGTCTGACCCAAGCGGGGCAATGCCAGGGCACTTTCCACGGCATGGCGCACCGCTTGATGCACCTCACGGCCATCGCGAAAACGAACCTCAATTTTGGTCGGGTGAACATTGACATCCACCCGTGTCGGGTCGATCTCGATGAACAGCACATAAACCGCTTGTCGCTGACCATGCAGCACATCCTCATAGGCGCTGCGCACCCCATGGGAGACGATTTTGTCGCGCACAAATCGGCCATTCACATAAGCGTATTGCTGGTCGCCACGTGCCCGAGCCGCGGCCGGTGTGCCTGCGAAACCATGTATCCGCATTGGCCCCGCGTCCAAGTTCAGCGGCACGGCTTCGGTGAGAAACGCTTCGCCGAGCACATCGCTCAGGCGCAAAGCCGTGGCCCCAGGTCCATGGTGGGCACGCCACTGAGACAGATTTTTGCCCTCATGCCAAATGGAAAACCCCACACCCGGACGCGCCAGGGCATGGCGGCGCACGGTATCCAAACAATGGGCCAGTTCGGTGGCGTCTGTTTTGAGAAATTTACGCCTTGCCGGGGTGTTGAAGAACAAGTCTTGCACTTGAACAGTGGTGCCCACTTCGCGCGCTGCAGGGTGAATTTCACCGGTGCGGGCCTGCAACACCATGGCATGGGCTTGATGAGTGGTGCGTGAGGTCAACTGCAGTTCAGATACCGCGGCAATGGCCGCCAGCGCCTCGCCACGAAAACCCATGGTGGACACCGATTCGAGGTCCTGCAAACTGCTGATCTTGCTGGTGGCGTGGCGTTTGATGGCAACGGTCATTTGTTCAGGGGCTATGCCCCAGCCGTTGTCTTCCACTGCGATCAGCCGCACACCGCCAGCGAGCAAGCGCACCGTGATGTGCTTGGCGCCTGCATCCAGCGCGTTATCGAGCAGTTCGCGCAACACCGATGCGGGGCGTTCAACCACCTCGCCAGCGGCGATCTGGCTGATCAATTCATCGGGGAGTTCGCGGATGGGTCGCGCTGCGGGCATTGGATTTGTCACCGAGGCATTTTAGGGTTGTGGCAAGACGGATAATTGGCCAAAGGATCGACATGGAAACCATCACTTTTTTGATTGATTTTGTATTGCATGTGGACCGCTACATCGGCGCTTTTGTCCAATCCCACGGCACATGGGTTTACGCCTTGTTGTTCGCGATCGTGTTTGTGGAAACCGGTGTGGTGGTCATGCCTTTTTTGCCGGGCGACTCTTTGTTGTTCATCACTGGGGCCCTGTGCGGTGCGGGGTTGATGAACCTCTCTGCGGCCATGGGCGTATTGTTGGCCGCAGCCATTTTGGGCGATCAGTGCAATTTTTGGATCGGTGGGCGGCTTGGTAGTCGGGTATTTGCTTGGGAGAACGCGCGCTGGTTCAACCGCAGCGCCTTTGATCAGGCGCATGCTTTCTATCAACGCCATGGCCCGATCACTTTGGTGCTCGCGCGCTTTATGCCTTTCGTGCGAACCTTTGCACCCTTTGTGGCGGGCGTGGCCGCCATGGATCGCGCCCGTTTTTCCATGTTCAATGTCGTGGGGGCATTGATCTGGGTGTTGGGCTTGTGTGGGGCAGGTTATTTATTTGGCAACCTCGAATGGGTGCGCAAAAACCTGCAAATCATCATCTGGGGCCTGATCGTGGTGCCCGGTCTGGTGGCCATCGTGGGTTCTTACCGGGCCTCTCGAACCGCCCCGTGATCAAATATCGATCACCACATTGCCAATGTCGCGTCCGGCCTCCACGCACTCGTGGGCTTGAGCGATTTGATCAAGTGAAAAGCGCGGGCCAATGCCGTGCACCAGTTTCTTCTGGGTCAACCACTCATTGAGTTGCGCCAAGCAACGTGCACGATCGGCAGCTTCGAGTTCGTAGACGATGAAAAACTTCAACTGGTAAGCGTTGATCAGCAAGGGCCGAAAGCTCAAACTGGTCTCTGCGGCATTGGAGCCGTAGCAAATCAACTGGCCTTGTGGGGCCAATACACCCTCGGGCAGCCACTTGGCGGTGGTGGAGAAATCCATGTCGATGATGGCATCGACCCCTTTTCCGTTCGTCAGGCTTTTGACCCGATCGGGCACCGATTCGGTTTTGTAGTTGATCCAATCGGTCACGCCCACGCTGATCGCGTGGTTGGCCTTGGCCTGCGACCCCGCTGTGCCGATAACCCGCCCACCGGCGAGCAAAACCATTTGTGAGACATAGTGGCCCACGGCCGAAGGCGCGCCAGTGACCAGCACGGTTTTGCCCTTCAAGTCGCCCGCCAGGTGAACGGCTTGCAAAGCGGTCAGCCCCGGTATGCCCATGCAGGCCCCGGCGGCAAAGTCGGTGCCTTCCGGCAAGGGGTGGGCCTGGGCCTGGGGCAGCACAATGTACTGAGCCGCGGTGCCAAAAGGCCTCTTGTACTGGGCATTCCAGGTCCACACCCGTTGACCAAGGCGGCTGGCATCCACACCAGCGCCCACTTGGTCAATCACACCAGCGCCATCGCTGTGGGGAATGTAGCGCTCGCCCACCAGGGGTCGACCTTTTCGGTTTTTCACATCCGATGGGTTGACGCCGGAGGTTTTGAGTTGCACCCGCACTTCGCCGGGGCCGGCCTCGGGGGTGGGCATGTCACCGACGACCAATACATCTTTGGCATCGCCGTTGCGGGTGTACCAGGCTGCTTTCATGAGGAGTCCTTTTTGTTCAGTGGGGAGAAAAGGGGGGATTGTGGGGGACAAGGGTTGTCTTTGGTTCAGACCAAGCGGGTGCGGGCCAAAGGTGGGTTGCGCTGAAAGTAGCGTTCGATGCTGCGCATCAAGGCTTCAGCCAACTGCTCTTGATAGGTTTCGCTGGCCAGGCGCTGCTCCTCTTCAGGGTTGCTGATGAAGCCCGTTTCTACCAATACGCTGGGTATATCGGGGGCCTTGAGCACCGCAAAACCGGCTTGTTCCACCGAGGGTTTGTGCAGCTTGATCAACTGGCGCATTTGCCCCAACATTTCTTGGCCCAATTTCAAACTGTCATTGATCTGAGCTGTGGTGCTCATGTCAAACAGAGCATGTTGGACATGTGCATCTTGGGTTTTGATGTTCAAGCCACCAATGGCATCGGCCCGGTTTTCCTGGCCGGCCATCCATTTGGCGGCCGCGCTGGACGCGGCGCCCTGGCTGAGGGCAAACACGCTGGCCCCACGCGCCTGTGGCGTGAAAAAGGCATCGGCGTGGATGCTGATGAACAAATCGGCTTGGACCCGGCGGGCTTTTTGAACCCGTTGGTGCAAGGGGATGAAAAAATCGGCATCGCGGGTGAGCATGGCCCGCATCGGCAAAATGCCTTGCCGGGTGCGCACGCTGGCGCGATTGATGCGCTCGCGCAGGCGCAATGCAATTTGCAGCACCACGTCTTTTTCGCGGGTGCCGCGTTGGCCCAAAGCGCCCGGGTCCTCGCCGCCGTGACCAGGGTCCAGCGCCACCACTACCCAGCGCAAAGCGCTTGCGGTTTCTGTGCTCGGTGCGGTATTTGCGTCTGGCGGATGGGCGGGTCCTGCCAGGGCAGGCGGGTTGTTGGGTGGGTTGCGCGCCGTCATCGACGGAGTTGTCGCCGTCGGCGAGGGCGGCTCGGTGGGCCGCCCTTCGGGCTTGCCCGTTGCCGCTTGGGGCAGGATTTGCCCGCCCTTTGGGTTGGCTTGCTGGGCCATCCAGTCCCCCAAAGGATCGCTGGCGTTTGTGGCCGGCGGTGGCGAGGGTTGATCCAAGGCTGGGCTGGTGGCCTTGGGCATGCGCTCGGCGATCAAGGCCTCCAGCGGGTCCGTTGCTTGGGTGGGGTATAAGTCCAGGACCAGGCGGTGCTGGTATTGCGACTGCCCCGATTTGACGGGGGCCAATTGAAACACCTGGGGCTGGACCATGGTGCGCAAATCGAGCACCAAGCGCACGGTGGTGGGTGTGAATTGACCCACCCGCACCCCGGTGATGTAAGGGTCGTCCGATCTGACCTTGCCCACCAACTCGCGCAAGGCGGGGTTGAGTTCAATGCCCTCTATGTCGACGGCCAATCGCGGTGGGTTGGCGACGAACTGTGTTTGGGTGGACAAGGCATTGTCCGATTCGATGGTCACCCGTGTGTAGTCTTTGGCCGGCCAAACACGCACGGCCATGATGCTGGCACCTTTGGCCAATTCGTGCAGCCCCAGGCTCAGGACCAAGCTGCCCACTTGCAAAACTGCGCGACGTTTCATGGCATCAAGGCCTGTCCTTTGGTGTTGTGGGATTGCCATCGCACGCTGCGGGCCTGATCGTCCATCCAATGCAGGTGCAAACTGACGTCAGGTGGTGGCAGGGCAGGACCTGCGTTTTGCGGCCATTCGCAAAGTTTCAGGCCCTGGGCGGCAAAGATGTCGCGAAATCCTGCATCTTCCCACTCGTGTGGGTCGCTGAAGCGGTAAAAATCAAAGTGCCAAATCGCCATCTCGCCATTGGCTTGGTTGGCACAGTGCGGCTCCACCACGGCGTAAGAGGGGCTTTTGATACGCCCGAGCACACCCAGCGCCACCAACAGGTGGCGCACCCAAGTGGTTTTGCCGCTGCCCAAATCGCCGTGCAAGTGCACAATGGCATCGCCCGCCACTGGCAACTGCAGCAAGCGGGCCGCCATGCGTTGGGCGCTGACGGTGGTGGCGGCCTCATCGGGCCATTGTTCGGCGTGAACCATCCGGGAAATATTCAAGGGGCAGGGGTGTCAATCGATCGTTTGGACTTGTGGGGTCGCTTGCAAGCATGGGCCCTGGAACTCGGATTCTCGCAAATTGGTGTGTCTCACGTGGACTTGAGCGATGCCGAGCCCGGCCTGTTGGCTTGGTTGGAAAAGGGTTTCCATGGTCAGATGGCTTACATGGCCGCGCATGGGCTGAAACGCGCGCGGCCCAGCGAGCTGGTGCCGGGCACCCTGAGTGTGATCACGGCTCGCATGGACTATCTCGCACCCCGTTCCGCAGATGATTGGCAAGCTGTGGAATGGCGACGCTTGTCCGAGCCCCATCAACCGGTCGTTTCCATGTACGCCAGGGGGCGCGATTACCACAAGGTGCTGCGACAGCGTTTGCAGCAACTGGCCGATCGCTTGCAAGCTCAGGTGGGACCCCTCGGTCACCGGGTGTTTACCGATTCCGCGCCTGTCATGGAGGTTGAACTCGCTCAACGCAGCGGATTGGGTTGGCGCGGCAAGCACACCTTGTTGCTCAATCGCGAGGGTGGTTCCCTGTTTTTTTTGGGCGAGGTTTTCGTCGACCTGGCCCTCGCTCCCACACCGCCCCAGACTTCTCACTGCGGCAACTGTGAGGCCTGCATCGAGATCTGCCCCACACAAGCCATCGTGGCCCCGTACCGCCTGGATGCCCGGCGTTGCATTTCTTACCTGACGATTGAACACCCGGGGTCCATCGATCCCACCCTTCGCCCATTGATGGGCAATCGGGTTTATGGGTGTGACGACTGCCAGCTGGTATGCCCTTGGAACAAATACGCCCAAGTCAGCCGCTTGCCGGATTTTGCCGCTCGACAAACCTGGTCCGAGGGTGATTTGCTCGATGGGCTGCAGTGGACAGAGGCAGAATTTTTGCGTTTGAGTGAAGGCTCGGCCATCCGACGCATTGGCCATGCGCGGTGGTTGCGCAATATCGCGGTGGCCATGGGCAATGCCTTGCGGGTGAGCCAAGACCGCGCCTGGTGCGCCCAAGCCGCTCACGCTTTGCAGTCGCGCTTGTTGTACCCGGACCCATTGGTGCGCGAACACGCGCAATGGGCCTTGGATCAATTACCGCGCGCCCTGACTTAAGGGCCTTGCCCGATCCGTTGTCAATTTCTGAGCTGATCCGAGAGCAGTTGCGCCACATGGATGGCCGGGCGTTGTGCCCCATCCCAAATTTGGTGCCGACAACTGGTGCCATCGGCCACGATGATGGCATCGGTGGCCTCTCGCACAGCGGGCAATAAACTGAGTTCGGCCATTTGCATCGAGGCCGCATGGTGTTCTTGCTCATAACCAAAGGCACCCGCCATGCCGCAGCAACTGCTCTCGATCACCTTGGGTTGGGCTCCGGGTATGAGTTTGATGCAGGTGAGCAAGTCGTCCATGCCACCAAAAGCCTTTTGATGGCAATGGCCATGGACCGAAATGGGTTGCAAGGTGTGTTGCAAGCGGGCTTTGAGGGCTTCGAGTTGCTGCGCATGGGCCTCACGGGCCAGGAACTCTTCCCACATCAGGGCGTGCTCGGCCACGGTGTGGGCATCGGGCCCCAAACCCATGGCCAGGGCTTCATCGCGCAGGGTGTAAAGGCATGAAGGCTCCAGGCCCACGATGGCAATGCCTTGCTGGGCAAAGGGCAGCAAACTTTGGATCAACGCATGGGCTTTGGCTTTGGCGCGATCGACCATGCCGCTGGCCAAATAGCTGCGGCCACAGCACAGGTGGCCTTGGTTGGCACCATGCCCCAAGGCGTGCTTGGAGGCCACGTGCACGGTGTAGCCCGCCGCTTGCAAGACCCTAAATGCCGCCAAAGCGTTGCCGGGTTCAAAGTGGCCGTTGAAAGTGTCGACCCATAGCACCACGGGCCGCACTGCTTTGAGCACTTCGCTGGCGCTCACGCCCAAGGTGCTGCGTTTGAAAAAGTGATGCCGCTGCCAGACCGGCAGGCTGCGTTGGGCGGACAAGCCCAGCAGTTTTTCGCTCAGCCAGGCCAAGCCAAGCCAGCGGTCGCGCAAATTGAGCAGCCCCGAAAACGCGGCCGCATGGCGGGCGTAATCGGGCAAATGGGCCACCAACCTGTCGCGCCAACTGTGGCCGTTGTACCGCTTGTATTGGTGTTGAACCTCGATTTTCATGCGCGCCATGTCCACCCCCGTGGGACAGTCGCGTTTGCAACCTTTGCACGACACACACAGGTCAAGCGCTGCGCGCACATCCTCACCGGTGAGGGCATCGGTGCCCAGTTGTCCACTCAAGGCCAGGCGCAAGGTGTTGGCCCGGCCCCGGGTGAGGTGCTGTTCATCGCGGGTGATGCGGTAACTCGGGCACATGGTGCCAGCGTCAAATTTGCGGCAATGGCCGTTGTTGTTGCACATGTCCACCGCTTTGGCCAGACCCATGGCCGGGTCACCGCCGCTGCCAGGGGGACCCAATTCACCCGTGCGTGCATTGGTCTGAACGTCCCAGGAGCTCCAATCCAAGGCCGTGTGGATGTGAATGACCGAATGGCGCGGGTTGTGTCGCATCAGTCGGGTGTCGTCCATGCGGGGCGGATTGACGATGCGCTGTGGACACAGCAGCCCGATCGGGTCCATGTGGGCCTTGATCTGAGCGAACGCATTGCTGATGCGTGGACCAAACTGCCACGATATCCACTCGCCACGGCACAGGCCGTCGCCATGCTCACCGCTGTAAGCCCCTTTGAATTGGCGCACCAAGGCGCTGGCTTGTTCGGCAATGGCACGCATTTTTTGGGGTCCATCGCGGCGCATGTCCAGGATAGGGCGCACATGCAATGTGCCCACTGAGGCGTGTGCATACCAGGTGCCGCGCGTGCCGTGTTGGTGGAAAACCTCGGTCAGGGCCGTGGTGTACTCGGCCAAGTGCGCCAGCGGGACTGCGCAGTCTTCAATGAAGCTGACAGGTTTGCCGTCCCCCTTGAGGCTCATCATGATGTTCAAGCCCGCTTTGCGCACATCCCACAATTTTTTTTGCGCCGACTCTTCCAACAAAGGCACCACGCTGTCGGGCAAGTTCAAACCTGACATGCAGTCTTTGAGGTCTTGTATGCAGGGCAACAATTGCGAAGGGTCCTCGCCATGAAACTCGACCAACAAAATGGCCTCGGGCGCGCCCGTCAAAGCGCTGCGCATGGTCGGGGCAAAAGCCGGGTTTTGCATGGCCAAATCGATCATGGTGCGGTCGACCAACTCGACCGCGCACAGCGATCCAGCGCCCAATTGCACGATGTGTTGAGCCGCTGTCATGGCTTGTACAAATGTGGGGAAGTTCACCACGCCCAATACCTTGGCACGGGGCAGAGGGCTCAGTCGCAAGGTGAGCGAATGCGTCATCGCCAGAGTGCCCTCGCTGCCCACCAGCAAATGGGCCAGATTGACCGATCCGTCGTTGGTGTAGGGGCGTTCACTGACAGGGTGAAACACATCCAGGTTGTAGCCAGCCACTCGGCGCAATACGCGTGGCCAATGGGCATCGATCTCAGGGTGCAGTTGCTGGGCCAGGTCACGCACAAAGTGGCCGATGCGCTGAACGCGGCCCTGGCTGTGTGCCATGGGTCCCCAGTCGAGCAACTCGCCGTCACTCAGCCAAGCCTTGATGCCCAAAACGTTGTGCACCATGTTGCCGTAGGCCAAGGAGCGACTGCCGCATGAGTTGTTACCTGCCATACCGCCGAGGGTGGCTTGCCCGCTGGTGGACACATCCACCGGGAACCACAGCCCATGGGGCTTGAGCGCCGCATTGAGGTGATCGAGGACCATGCCTGGCTCCACCGTGACGCTGCGCTCGGCGACATCCAAATGCAAAATCCGACCCAGGTGTTTGCTGTGGTCGATGACCAGGCCAGTCCCCACCGTTTGACCGCATTGGCTGGTTCCGCCACCCCGGGGGACCACAGGCACACCCATGCCTCGGCAAATGTCCAGCGCGGTGGCCACATCCTGCGACTGGGTCGGAACGAGGACGCCCACAGGCATTTGTTGGTAGATGGAGGCGTCACTGGCATAGCGGCCGCGATCGGCCAAGCCAAACAGCACATCGCCTTGGGTTTCTCGCACCAGGCTTTGGGCCAGTCTAGCGGCCTGCTCATTGCTGCTGCGGGCCACCCGTTCATAGGCGTGGTCGGCGAAATCGGTGCGCAAGGTGCGGGGGATGACAGGGGTCATAAGTTCCAGGCGTGGGTCAAGGTCAACAGGGGTGACATCCGGGGGAGCTATCTGTCTGCACAATGCGGTCTGGTTGCAGGAGACACCCCCATGTTAAAGCTGAATTTCCACCCCTCGGGGCGCCATTATTTGCAGATCCCCGGTCCATCCCCAGTGCCCGATCGAATTCTGCGCGCCATGGCCCAGCCCACCATTGATCACCGGGGTCCTGAATTTGGTGCTTTGGGCTTGAAGGTGTTGGCCGACATTCGAAAAATCTTTCAAACCCAGCATCCGGTGGTCATTTACCCAGGGTCGGGCACTGGGGCTTGGGAAGCCGCCCTGGTCAACCTGTGCAACCCGGGTGACACCGTGGTGATGTACGAAACCGGCCACTTTGCAGCGCTGTGGAACCAATTGGCGTTGAAGCTGGGCTTGAAAACCGAGGTATTGGGTTTGCCAGGCGGACAAAATTGGCGCTGTGGGATTCAGGCCGATTTGATAGAGAAGCGCCTGAGCCAAGACACCCACCACCAGATCAAGGCGGTTTGCGTGGTGCACAACGAAACGTCCACCGGCGTGACCAGCAACATTTTGGCCGTGCGCCGCGCCATGGAGCGGGCCCAACATCCCGCTTTGTTGTTGGTCGACACCATTTCTGGCTTGGGCGCAGCCGATTACCGGCACGATGAGTGGGGCGTGGATGTGTCCATGGGCGGCTCTCAAAAGGGCTTGATGTTGCCCCCTGGTATTGCTTTCAACGCTTTGTCCCCCAGGGCCATTGCCGCCAGTGCCCAGTCGCGCATGCCCAAGTCCTACTGGGCTTGGGATGAGATGTTGAGCATGAACAAAAGCGGTTACTTTCCGACAACGCCCAATACCAATTTGTTGTATGCCCTGAGCGAAGCTTGCGACATGTTGCTGGAACAAGGCTTGCCCCTGGTGTTTACCCGCCATCAACGTTGGGCCAATGGTGTGCGGCTTGCGGTGCAAGCCTGGGGTTTGCCGATTCAATGCCAAGACCCTGCGGTGTATTCGCCCATCCTGACCGGCGTGGTCATGCCCGATGGAGTGGATGCCGACCAGGTGCGCCTGCGCATCCTAGAGCGTTTTGACTGCTCCTTGGGCACAGGTTTGGGATTGGTCAAAGGACGCATGTTCCGCATTGGCCATTTGGGCGACACCAATGACTTGACCCTGATCGCGACCTTGGCCGCGTGTGAAATGGGCATGCGCTTGTGTGGGGTGCCCTTGGCCGGTTCGGGGGTTCAATCGGCGATGGCATTTTTTGCCGATCACCCGGGTGCTTAAAAGACAATCAATGGGTGAAGCCGCGGTAAAACATGAATCCCGACAAAATGTAGAGCATCACCGCAAAGATTTGTTTCAAGCGCTTCACCGGCAAACGGTGTGCCGCACGCGCACCCGCAGGGGCCGTCAGCACACTGCAAGCGGCGATGATCACAGCCCCGGGTAACCACACGTAGCCCAGTGAGCCAACAGGCAGGTTGGGCTCGTTCCAGCCGCTGAACACATAGCCCACGGTGTTGCTCAGCGCAATGGGAAAACCCAATGCGGCGCTGGTGGCCACGGCATTGGGAATCAGCACATTGCACCAGGCCATGAAGGGAACGCTGACAAAAGCACCCCCTGCACCCACCAGGCCCGATAAAAACCCTATGAAGCCGCCTGCGCCCAAAAGCCCCACGGTCCCAGGCAGTTGGCGGCTGGGTTTGGGTTTGCGGTCCAAAAACATTTGGGTGGCAGAAAAGGCCACGAAAAGGGCGAAAAAGAAGCCCAAAAACTGGCCCTTGATGACGGTGAATACGCCCAGGCTGCTGATCACGCTGCCCAGCACCAAACCCGGTGCCAAAGCGCGCACCAAGGGCCACCTCACCGCCCCTTTTTGGTGGTGCGCCCGCACGCTTGAAATGGAGGTGAAGATGATGGTGGACATGGAGGTTGCAATGGCCATCTTCAGGCCCAAGTCATCTGGAATGTGGCGCACCGACAGCACCATGGTGAGAAACGGCACCATGATCATGCCCCCACCAATGCCCAACAGACCTGCCATGAAGCCAGTGAATAGGCCCAATGTGGCGAGCTCAAAAATAACCAGGGGTTCGAGGATCATGGGCGGGGGAGTGGTGGGGGGTTGAACAGGGTGTCTGCAAGTGACCACCCGACCGTCATCCTGAACGCAGGGTTCAGGTGGGCGAGGGCAGACTGACGTTGGGTTCATCTGACGCGAGATGATCACGCTCATCAGCCGATGTACCAAGCCCGGGGCTCCAAAGAGCATTGGTTCAAGGAAATATAAAGCCCGGTGGGCTTGCAGACGATGGCATTGTAGGTCTGCCACCCCCGGAATTGGGGCCTGAGTCGTGCCGATGTCAGAGCAGTCGCCCGTCGTCTCCCAATACCTGATCCAAGCGATTCAAGAGTTGGCGCATTTTTCCTTCGGGATCGGCCTGATCGTCCCAAGCCGCTTGTGTGTGATCGGCTGGCTTGGCGGATGCGGGCTCAAAGGCCAGGTTGAGTGCTGCCAAAACCGCAATGCGCTCACGCGCCTTGATTTTGCCGGCATCGCGGATCTTGCACATCGCAGCATCCACCTTTTGGACCGCTGCTTGTAATTGTGCTTCACCCCCTTCTGGGCACTTGAGCAAATAGCTCTGGCCCATGATGAGCACTTCCAGTTGCTGAGAACTCATGGCAAGTCTTTTTCGGACAAGGACTCGGGCAAGCGCTCCAGCAGAGCATCCACCCGGGCACGGGCCGCGTTCAGGCGTGACTTGAGCGAATTGCGCTCTTGGGTCAAAGCCTCCAACTGCTCGGTGAGCAAGGCATTGGTGCGCTGCAATTCCTCGTGGCGCAACAACAAGCGTTCAACGCGTTCAGCGACCTGATCAAGGATGGGGTGGTACAGCATGGCCGTCCATTTTAAGGGGACTGGCGCAACAAGCCCTAAAATGGTGGAGTTGGTGCTCGCGGCGTGGTTCACATGCCGCAGTTCAACGGGAAGCAGGAGTCCGAATCGGCCTTGGCATGCATGTGCCTTTGCCCGCCCAAGATCAGCCTGCGCTGCCCCCGCAACGGTCAAGCGAACAAACTGCTCACGCGGTTTCGCCCTGTCCCACACAGCCACTGGTCGCCTTGAACAAGCGACTGGGAAGGCGGACAGCGGTTGTTTTCGCAAGCCCGGATACCGGCCAACCAGGTGGACGTGCGCTTGTCGCACGGCCGAACGTCCAAGCACTGTCGGGGAAGGCGGTGAGGGCTTTTGTTGGATATTAATCATGAAAAATGTGTTTTGCACACGCCTGCGCCAAATGGCGCTGGGCATGCTTTCGGCTGTTTGTTTGTCGGGCTTTGCGCAAGAGCCGCAAGGGACCTTGAAGGAAGTGGTGGTGACGGCCACGCGAAGCGAGCAAGGACTGGAGGAAGTCAAACCGGATGTCACTGTGATCACGCGAGCAGACATTGAATCTTTGGGGCTGACATCTTTGAGTCAGGTTTTGTCACGATTACCTGGTGTTCAAGGAACTTCTTCTGGCGGGGGAAGTCATGTCTTTATCAGGGGGGCAGAGTCAAGAATGACTTCCCTATTGATTGATGGTGTCAGGGTAGACCTACAAGACGGGCAAAGTATTGGAGGGGGAGCTCCCTGGGATTTGGTTCCGATGAACATCATTGATAGGGTTGAAGTGGTCAAGGGTCCGCAAAGTGCTCTATATGGATCTGATGCGATGGGGGGAGTGGTTCAGGTATTTACTCGGAAACCTACAGAAAAAAGTGAAATTTCTGCCAATTTGGGTTACGGAACATTCAACACCAAGCAAGCTGGCGCTTTTTTGGGTGGAAAAAATGGTCCATGGGATTACTCATTCAATGTTTATAAATTGGATTCTGATGGATTCAATACCAGACCAGATTTAAAGACAGCAAAAACAACCCCTACTGAAGCAGCCGCAAACAGTTCTGGCTCAATGAGATTGGGCCTGGCCATCAATCCTGGACACAGGGTGGACTACACCTACCTGAGTTCTGTTCAAAATGCGCGATCTGTACCTTGGAATGGCGGCATCGATTACTTTAATCAAAACAAGCTAGATACTTCTTCGATTAAATTGACTTCGGTTTGGAGTGATACCTACACGACAGATGCTATGGTGACTTATGGGCTCAGCCGAAAGACAAGCGACAACCCTTACGCAGTCGACTACTCCACCTCAAACAAGACCCTCCTGCTGAACAACAAATGGATTGGCTCTATGGGTTCATTGAACTTTCTATTGGAAAAGCGATCGGATGATTTTGACTCTGCGGCAACTCAGTCTGATCCTAAATTGTCATCATCACGTGCTCAAAATGGCATAGGCTTGGGGTACTCAAAATCTATCGGTGACCATTCTGTGCAACTGAATACGCGCAACGATTATTACGATAATTTTGGAGCTATAAATACAAATGCGTTTGGATATGGGTATCAATTATCCAAAGCATGGAGTCTTTCCGCATCCAGTTCATCGGGCTTCAGATCTCCAACATTGGAACAACAATTTGGGCCCTATGGAAGCCTGGCACTCAAGCCTGAAAGCAGTAATTCTCAAGAGCTGAGCTTGCGATATGTGTTTGAAAAGACATTTTTCAAGATCACCACTTATGAAAGCAAGTACATCAACTTAATATCATCAAGTCAAACTCTGGCCACATGTGCTGCAGGTGGATTTTGTTATTTCAATATCGATGAGGCGAACGTTAAGGGCAATTCAATACAAGCGCAGTATTCCTTGGTTGGTATAGATTTTTCTGGAAGTTTGGATGATTTGGTTCCTATCAATCAAAGCAATGGCAATGATTTGAATTTGCGCGCCAGAAGAACCAGCAACATTGCTTTGACGAAGCGTTTTCAGAGTTGGTTGTTTAAACTTGAAAATCAAACCATTGGGCAGCGGTTTGATGATGCGGCAAACAAAAACGTGTTGTCACCCTATCAATTGATGAACTTTTTTGTGCAGCAAAAAATTGACAAGTCGTTGACTTGGTCGCTGAGGATTGACAACGTTAACGATCAGTATTTTGAACAAATAAAAAACTATGCTTCTCCAGGGAGAGTTTATTTCGCGAATATCCAGTGGGCCCACTAAATAGATCTGTCCATAACCATATGCCCATGACCCCCCAACGCATCATCTGTCTCACCGAGGAAACCACCGAGTGGTTGTACCTGCTGGGGCAGTCGCACCGCATTGTGGGAATTTCGGGTTACACCGTGCGGCCTTCGCAGGCGCGGCAGGAGAAGCCTCGGGTCAGTGCGTTTTTGAGCGCCAAGATCGACAAAATATTGGCCTTGGAGCCCGATTGCGTGTTTGGGTTTTCCGATCTGCAAGCCGATATCGCCGCGGCCCTGATTCGCGCAGGTGTGCAGGTCACGGTGTTCAACCAGCGCAGTGTGGAAGAAATCTTTTCCATGCTGTACCAAGTGGCCGCCATGGTGGGTGAAGCCGAGCAAGGTTTGGCTCGCATCGCTGCCATGCGCGAACGCTTGGCAGCCATTGCCGCGCAAGCTGCGATTTTTCCCCGGCGCCCACGGGTGTATTTTGAAGAATGGGACGAGCCCGCCATCAGCGCCATCCGCTGGGTCTCGGAATTAGTCGGTGTGGCCGGTGGCAATGATTGCTTTCCCGAACTGGCCCAGCAAAGCCTGGGCAAGCACCGCATCATTGCCAACCCTATGGACATCGTGGCGCGCGCGCCAGACATTGTGTTCGGCTCTTGGTGCGGCAAAAAATTCCGCCCCGAAAAAGTTGCAGCCCGGCCCGGCTGGGCCGATGTGCCTGCGGTGCGCAACGCGCAGTTGTTTGAAATCAAGTCGGTGGACATCTTGCAGCCGGGCCCGGCCGCTTTGACCGATGGGGTGGCGCAATTGCACCGGCGCATCGCGAATTGGGTGGCCGCGCATGCCTGAGGGCAGTTTGCAGGGCAGGCGGTGTGTTTGGCACGCGGCAGGCGTGTGGTTGCTGCTGGTGTGTGTGGGCTTGGGTCACAGCGTATCGGCAGCGACCCCAGAGGTGCGTGATGATCGGGGTGAGGTGATCCGCTTGCAAAGCCCCCCTCAGCGCATCGTCACCTTATTGCCCGCATTGGCCGAGAGCGTGTGCGCATTAGGGGCCTGCGAGCGTTTGGTGGGCACCGATCGGTTTGCCAATTGGCCCGCCAGCGTCTTGGCCCTGCCCAAGCTCGGTGGCATGGACGATGTGTCGCTGGAGGCCCTGGTGCGCCTCAGGCCCGATCTGGTGCTGCTGGGCCGATCGGCGCGTCTGCTGCCGCGCTTGGTGGCTTTGGGCATTCCGGTGATGGCCCTCGAGCCCCAAACCCAAGCCCAGGTGCAACACAGCATGCAGCGCTTGGCGCTGGTGTTGGGTTTGCCTGAGCCCACGCAAAGCGCCGCCAGGGTGTGGCAGCAGGTGCAGGCCCAGTTGGCACAGGCCCGTGCCGCCATGCCGCCCCAAGCCGTGGGTGCCCGCGTTTATTTTGAAGCGGGCAGCGGGGGCTATGCAGCGGGTGAAGCCTCCTTCATTGGTGAATTGATCGCCGACTTGGGCTTGCGCAATGTGGTACCTGCCCCGTTGGGGCCGTTTCCGCAGCTCAGCCCCGAGTGGTTGCTGCGCAGCCAGCCTGACCTGATCATGATTGGGCAAGCCCCTTTAGATCCCTGGCAGCGCCGTCCAGCTTGGTCGCAGTTGGCCGCGGTCCAACAAGGACGGGTGTGCCACTTCACACCCGAGCAAGGCGATCTGCTGGTGCGCCCGGGGCCGCGCCTGGGCGAGGCCGCCTTGTGGATGGCGCAATGCGTTCGGCGGAGCTGGAAATCATGAGTCGCCCAACGCAAGCTTGGCTTTGGTGGGCAGTGATGATGGCATTGACCCTGGCGGGTGCATGGCTGGGCCTGATGGGGGGCAGCGAGGGCCTGGACACCGAGTGGCGCTGGAGCGACCCCATCGTGCAAGACCTGCGCTGGCCACGCACCCAGGGGGCTTGGTTGGCCGGTGCATTGCTGGGTTTGGCCGGCGCTGTGGCCCAAGGTTTGTTTCGCAATCCATTGGCCGACCCCTATTTGTTGGGCAGTGCCTCGGGCGCTGCTTTTGGCGTGGTCGTGGCGATCACTGTTATGGGCGGGGCAGCGCTGGCCCCGGGCCTGGCCTGGGCCCAGCCCTGGGTCTGGCGCCTGGGCCTGACCGGCAGTGCATTTGTGGGCGCTTGGGCAGCGGTGCTGCTCACTTTGGCTTTGGCGCGCGGCGCGCACCATGGCTTGCGTTTATTGCTCTCTGGGGTGGTGGTGGGTGTGGTTTTGGGGGCCGTCACATCTTTGTGGATGGTGGCTGCGCCGCAAGCCTGGTCCCAGATGCAGTCTTTCCTGTTGGGCAGCACCGCCATGATTGCCATGCCATCGGTGCTCTTGATGGCTGGGGTGCTGTTGCCCGCTTTGGGCGTGGCACTGGCCATGTCGCGCTGGCTCGATGGTTTGCGTTTGGGCGAGGACACGGCGCGCAGCCTGGGTTTGCCCATGGGTCTGTTGCATTGGGTGTTGGTCGGCGTGTTGGCCTTGTGTACCGCGACATCGGTGGCCCAAGCGGGTCTGATCGCCTTTGTGGGTTTGGTCGCACCGCATTTGGTGCGCGCGGGCCATGCACTTTCATACCGCGCATTGCTATTGCGCTCAGTGGTCATGGGCGGTTGGTTGTTGGGCATCGCCGATGTGTTGGCGCGCATTTGTTTGGCCCCGCGAGAACTGCCGGTGGGCATCCTGACCGCTGTGCTGGGCGGTGCATATTTGTTGTGGCAATTGCAGCGCCAAACCCATGGTGGCATGCCATGAAGCCCATTGCCGCTCTGCATGCCCAAGGCTTGAGCGTGGTGTTGGGCGGGCACAAGGTGCTTGACAGTGTCCATGTTGCCTTTGAGCGCGGGTGCTGGACCAGCGTGGTGGGGCCCAATGGCGCAGGCAAAACCACCTTGCTCAAGGCCTTGGCGGGCTTGCTGCCCTTTGAAGGCGATGTGGCGGTATTGGGTCAGGCGATCCAAGCTTTGCCAGCGCAGGCCAGGGCCCGGCAACTGGCTTGGCTGGGGCAATTCAGCGCAGGTGACGAGGCGGTCAACGCCTGGGATGTGGTGATGCTGGGCCGATTGCCCCACCAACGCTGGTGGCAGGGTGTCAGCGCCAAAGACCAAGCGGTGGTGCAACAGGTGATGGCGCAAACCCAGTGTTGGCACTTGCGTCAGCGCACATTGGCGCAATTGTCGGGTGGCGAACGCCAGCGGGTGTTGCTGGCGCGTGCCTTGGCGGTGCAAGCGCCGGTGTTGTTGATGGACGAACCTTTGGCCCACATGGACATGCCCCACCAGGTTGATTGGTTTCACACGGTGCGCGACTTGTTGGCGCAAGGGGTGACTGTGGTGAGCGTGATGCACGAGATCAGTTTGGCACTGCGGGCCAAACACCTGCTGATCTTGCAGCAAGGGCGGGTGATGCACCAGGGGCCGTGTGGCGATGCCCACACCCATGCCGCATTGCGCCAGGTGTTTCAAAACAAGCTCAGCGTCCAGCAAGTTGGCGGGCAATGGGTGGCCATGCCCGATGACGGATTGGGTAGACTGCCCCCATGAGCTTGATCGACTCCCACACCTTGGCCCATTTGCAGTCTTGGCAAGGCCGCAGCGACACCTTGCACGACGAGATCACCGCCGTGCCCCTGCGCGCTTGGATGGCCACCTTGGACCGCCCCCAGAGCGAGGTCAAAGTGGGCACCGAGTTGCCCCCCTTGGGTCACTGGTTGTATTTTTTGCCCACCCATGCCCAAAGCGAACTCGGCCCTGATGGCCACGCCCAGCGTGGTGGTTTTTTGCCGCCAGTGCCCTTGCCCCGGCGCATGTGGGCGGGCGGGCGTTTGCAGTGGTTGCTCCCGCTCAAAGTGGGCGATGCGGTGCTGCGGCGCTCGCGCATCGCATCGGTCAAGCAAAAGGCGGGACGCAGCGGCGATTTGATTTTTGTCGAGGTGGTGCACGAAGTGCACAGCCCCTTGGGTTTGTGTTTGACCGAGGGACACGACATTGTTTACCGGGCCGCAGCCCACCCCGACGACCCGGTGAGTGCACCCGTGGCCGCCCCCAGCTCGGCCGCGTGGCAGCGCACGGTGGTGCCCGATGCAGTGCTGCTGTTTCGCTACTCGGCACTGACCTTCAATGGCCACCGCATCCACTACGACCGCAGCTATGTGACCCAAGAAGAGGGTTACCCCGGGTTGGTGGTGCATGGCCCCTTATTGGCCACTTTGTTGTTGGACTTGGTGGCCCGCCACACCGAACGGCCAGTGCGTCATTTTTCCTTCAAGGCGATGCGACCGACCTATGAATGTGGCGATGGTCGAGCCTTCAATGTCTGTGGCCAACCCGATGGCAACCGGGTCGATTTGTGGGCCCAAGACCACGATGGCTGGCTGACCATGCAAGCCACGGCGGAGCTGGCATGACGCGGCCCTTGGACCACATCACCGTGGTGTCGCTCGAGCATGCCATCGCCGCTCCCCTGTGCACCCGTCACCTGGCCGATTTGGGGGCGCGGGTGATCAAGGTGGAGCGCCCCGGTGGGGGCGATTTCGCCCGTGCCTACGACCAGCGGGCGCGCGGTTTGGCCTCGCATTTTGTGTGGGTCAATCGATCCAAAGAAAGTTTGGCGCTGGACTTGAAGCAAGACCCGGCCTTGGCCGCGCTCAAGGCCTTGATTGACCGCGCCGACGTGGTGGTGCAAAACCTGGCCCCTGGGGCCACCACCCGCATGGGCTTGGATGCGGCGACCTTGCGTGCCCAAAACCCGCGCCTCATCGTGTGTGACATTTCGGGCTACGGACAAGACGGGCCGTATCGAGATAAAAAAGCCTATGACCTGTTGATCCAAAGCGAGGCCGGTTATTTGGGCATCACGGGCACACCCGATACGCCGTCCAAATCGGGTAACTCCATCGCCGACATCGCCGCTGGCATGTACGCCTACAGCAACATCTTGGCGGCCATCATCCATCGCGACAAAACCGGCGAGGGCGCGCACATTGATGTGTCGATGTTGGAGGCCCTCACCGAATGGATGGGCTTTCCCATGTACTACGCCATGGACGGCGCGGCCCCGCCGCCCCGCACCGGCTCGGCCCACGCCACCATCTACCCTTATGGCCCATTCCCTGTGGGCGAGGGCCCAGCGGTGATGTTGGGCATTCAAAACGAGCGGGAATGGCAGTCGTTTTGCACCCATGTGCTGTTGCAGCCCGACATGGCCCAAGACCCGCGTTTCAACTCCGGCGTGCAGCGCAATGCCAATCGCCAAGCCTTGGCCGCTGAAATTGATGCGGTGTTTTCCAAGCTCAGCGCCGACAGCGTGATCGAGCGCTTGGAGGCGGCCCAAATTGCCAATGCCCGGGTGAACAGCCTGGCCGATGTGTGGGCCCATCCCCAGTTGCAAGCGCGGGCGCGCTGGCGCGATGTGGGCTCCAGCGCTGGGCCCTTGCCGGCCTTGTTGCCGCCGGGGCGCAACAGTGCCTTTGATTACCGCATGGACCCCATCCCCCAGGTGGGGGAACACACCCAGGCCATCTTGCAAGAGTTGGGTTTGGACCCTTTGTGAAAGCTCCTCATGGCCGACCTGAAGCTCACTCCCCATTTTCATGATGCGCAGCGCCCGCCCAGCGCAGACCCGGGCGTAAGCGATGATTTTTACGAAGCGCTGCTGGACACTCACCTGGGCTTGAGCGAGGCGCAAAGCGCTTTGCTCAATGCCAAATTGATATTGGTGTTGGCCAACCACATTGGCGACTTGGATGTGCTGCGCCAAGCCCTGGCCGTGGCCCGCGCCGATATCGACGCCTCAGCCCCCTGAGGGCAGCTTGGCGCCGGCGCTCAAGTCGGTGCCGATTTGCTGCTCCATCCAGCGCACCACCTCACTCACACTGGCCTGAGGGGCGGCGCTTCCTTGGGCTTGTTGCCACAATGCTTGGGCCACCGCCCACACCGGTGCGGGGGTGTGGGTTTGATCTGCCAGTTGCATGGCGATGCCCATGTCCTTGACCATCAATTCCAATTTGAACGGATCGTCAAAAGCGCGGTTGAACACCCGCTGGTGGAAATGGGTTTGTGCCACCCAACTCCCGCCGGTGGAGGCATTGAGCACGTCCACCATCACCGCGGGGTCCAGGCCATGGCGTTGACCGGCCAGCAGGCCTTCGGTGGTGTTCATCAGGTTGATGGCGGTGATGCAGTTGTTGATGGCCTTCATCGCGTGACCACATCCCACCGCGCCCAAGTGAAAAACGGTTTTGCCCATCACATCCAGCAGCGGGCGCACACGGGCCAAATCGGGTTCAGCACCACCGACCATGAAAACCAATTCCGCCGCTTGGGCACCCCATTGCGCCCCCGATACCGGCGCATCGATCATGCCAATGCCGCGTTCGGCCAGGGCTGCAGCGGTTTGGCGCGTCAGCCATGGCTCGCAAGAAGAGGTGTCCACCAATAAGCCACCGGGCTTGAGGCCGTTGATCAGGCCAAAACCAGGCCGATCCAGCCCCAAGGCCACCGATTGCACCACCTGGCCGTGGGGCAGCATGGTGAACACGATGTCGCTGTGCGCGCCCACCGCACGCGGGTCCTCCAGCGCCACGGCGTTGGGGCCGATGGCGTTGGCCAAATTCAGGGCCACATCGGTTTGTGCGTCATGCAGCCAGAGGTGATGACCGGCTTTGGCCAGGTGGGTGGCCATGGGAGCGCCCATCACGCCCAAGCCAATGAATCCAATGTGTTGTGCGTCCATGGGGTTTCCGTTCAGAAGAAGATGATCAGTCGGGGGATGGGGTTTTGGGCCGGTGGGCACAAAACTCCGACACCGCGCATTGCCAGCACTGGGGTTTGCGCGCTTGGCACACATAGCGACCGAGCAAGATGAGCCAATGGTGGGCATCGACCAGGTAGGCGGGTGGGATGCGTTTGAGCAAACCCATTTCAACCTCATACGATGTTTTGCCCGGTGCCAAGCCGGTGCGGTTGCCCACCCGAAATATGTGCGTGTCCACGGCCATGGTCGGTTCGCCAAAAGCCACATTCAGCACCACATTGGCGGTCTTGCGGCCCACGCCGGGCAGGGCTTCCAAGGCAGCGCGGTCTTTGGGCACGTTCCCGCCATGTTCGCGCAGCAAAATCTCGCAGGTTTGTAACAAATGCCGTGCTTTGCTGTGGTACAGACCAATGGTGCGGATGTGTGCTTCCAAACCCTCCAGCCCCAAAGCCAAAATCTTTGCTGGGGAATTGGCCACAGCAAACAAGCGCCGGGTCGCTTTGTTCACCCCCACATCGGTGGCCTGGGCGCTGAGCAAGACAGCGGTCAGCAGCTCGAACACGCTCGTATACTCCAGCTCCGTGTTGGGCTGCGGATTGGCCGCTTTCAAAGTGGCAAAAAATGGCTCGATTTGGTTTTTTTTCATGGCATTAATTGGGGTCAGATTCCAATTAAATCTATTTGGTGAATTCTCCCATGCAATTTGCACAACGCCTGAACAACGTTGAAACCTCGGCGATCCGCGAGTTGTTCAAATTGCTGGGCAAGCCCGGCATCATCAGCTTCGCGGGTGGCTTCCCAGACAGTGCCATGTTTGACGTGGAAGGCATTCGCCAAGCCAGCCAGCAGGTGTTGGCCAACGAACCCGGCCCGGCGCTGCAATACGGTTCGACCGAAGGTTACCCAGCATTGCGCGAACAATTGAGTCACTTCATGGCCACCAAAGGCGTGCAGGGTCTGAGCCCCGACGGCTTGATCGTGACCACCGGCAGCCAGCAGGCGCTGGACCTGATTGGCAAAACCATGCTCGATCCGCAAGACACGGTGATCGTGGAGGCTCCCACATTTTTGGCCACCATCCAGTGTTTCCGTTTGTATGGGCCCCGCGTGATCGGTGCCCCCATGGATGCCCAGGGTGTGGACGTGGATGCGCTGGAGGCTTTGGTGGTTCAGCACAAACCCAAACTGATTTATCTGGTGCCCACCTTTGGCAATCCCAGCGGTGCCATGCTCAGCTTGGAGCGGCGCCTGCGCATTTTGGATTTGGCCGTGCGCCACCAAGTACTGGTGGTGGAAGACGACCCCTACGGCGACTTGTTTTTTGGCAAGGCTCCGCCACCGAGTTTGTTGGCCCTGAGCGAGCGGGTGTCCGGCAGCCGCGATTGGCTGGCCCATTGCGGCAGTTTGAGCAAAGTGCTCAGCCCGGGCTTGCGGGTGGGTTGGCTCATCGCCCCCAACGAATTGCTGGCCCGCGCCACCATGTGCAAGCAGTTCAGCGATGCCCACACGTCCACCTTCGCCCAGGCCACGGCTGCCCAGTATCTGAAGTCTGGGCGCATGCCTGCCACCTTGGAACAGGTGCGCCGTGTTTATGCCCAACGCGCCGAGGCGATGGGCGAGGCTTTGCGGCGTGAACTGGGCGACGCCATCCGCTTCACCCAACCCCAAGGCGGCCTGTTTTTTTGGGCTTACTTGACCGGGGCGGGCGGTGCGCCGGCCGATGGTCAGGTGTTGGCCAAGCTGGCCATCGACAAAGGCGTGGCCTTTGTGCCGGGTGCGCCGTTTTATGCCGACCAACCCGATCGGAGCAGCCTGCGTTTGAGTTTTGCCACCACCGATGAAGCCAAAATTGACGAAGGCATGCTCCGTTTGGGCCAAGCGCTGCATGAACATCACAAGGAGCGCACATGAGAGAGCGTGTCATCACCCTGGGAGGGGGCTGTTTCTGGTGCACCGAGGCGGTGTTTGTGCGCGTCAAAGGTGTGACCGATGTGGAATCGGGCTACTGCAACGGCCATGTGCACCAACCCAGTTACGAGCAAGTGTGTGAAGGCGACACCGGGCATGTGGAGGTGGTTCAGCTGCGCTATGACGACACCCAGGTGAGCTTGACCCAGTTGCTGGAAGTTTTTTTCGCGGTGCACGACCCGACCACCCTCAACCGCCAAGGCAATGATGTGGGCAGCCAGTATCGCAGTGGCATCTACACCGAAAGCCCGGACGATTTGAAGCAGGCGCAAGACTGGGTGGCGCAGCTCAATGCCGACAAGGTCTTTGGCAAGCCGGTGGCCACCGAGGTGTTGGCGCGGGCCAATTACTGGCCCGCCGAGGGCTATCACCAGGACTTTTTTGAGCGCAACCCGCACCAAGGTTATTGCGCGTTTGTGGTCGGCCCCAAAGTGGCCAAATTCCAAAAAACTTTTGTCCATTTGTTGCGCCCATGACATTCACACGGTTCAGGGTTCTGGGGCTGGTGGCCGCACTGCTGTGGGCGCAGTGGCTGGGCTTGTCCCACGCCATCTGGCACAGCCCTTTGCTGCGTGGGACTGATGCCCATGCGGGCTGGGCCGCCCAGCCCCCGGCCAAAACCAGAAGCATCGCCAGCGATACGGCTGCAGGGCTTTTGTTGCACGAAAACGATGCCCAATGCCGCTTGTTCGATCAGCTCGCGCACAGCGATGCCCTGAACCCGGTTGCCCCACACTGGGCCGTTTCGCCGCCGCCTCAGTCCTCGCTGGCCTTTGCGCCCTCGTTGGTGCCGAAGCGGCTTGCGCTGGCTTACAGCGCCCGCGCACCGCCGGTTTTACTTTCTTGATCTAAACCTTTGAAAGCCGCGCGCTCATGCACGCGGTGTTTTCGTTTTTGTTTTTGGAAAGTCAAATCATGCTAGCTTTTTCACGTCTGGCCGGGCCCCTGTGCCTGGCCCTTTTTGGCAGTTCTTGGGTCGGGGCGCAAGTTCAAAACTCCACGCAGGGCACCGCCCCCTCATTGGCTGAAGTGGTGGTCACTGGCAACCCCCTGGGGCGCGACAGCGGTGCCGCCCCGGTGAGCAGTTTGGCCGGTACCGAGTTGCTGCTGCGCGCGGGCAGCACCCTGGGCGAAACCCTGTCGCAAACCCCTGGGGTGGCCAACAGTTACTTTGGGCCCAATGCAGGCCGCCCAGTGATTCGAGGTCTCGATGGCGACCGCATCCGGATGCTCAGCAACGGTGGTGCCTCGCATGATCTGTCTGGCCTGAGCCAAGACCATGCGGTGGCCCAAGATCCCCTCAGCATTGAGCGCATCGAGGTGCTGCGCGGACCGGGTGCCTTGCTGTACGGCGGTAGCGCAGTCGGTGGGGTGGTCAATCTGATTGACAACCGCATACCGCAGCAACCCATGGAAGCTGATGCGGGCCTGTTGGGTCGCTTTGACCTCAATGCATCGTCTGGAAACCAAGAGCGCAGTGGCGCGGGCATGGTGGAGTGGGGCAACGAGCGCTGGGCCGTGCATGTGGATGGATTTCGACGCGTCAGTGGGGACACCGCCGTGCCAATTGATTTGAAGTGCGAGCGCACCGGCCTGACCAGCCGGGTGATGTGCAACTCGGGCAACAGCACCAGCGGTGGGGCACTGGGGGCCAGCATGTTTTGGGACCATGGCAGGCTGGGTGCGTCGGTATCTCAATACGCCAGCCTGTATGGAACAGTGGTTGAGGACACTGTTTCCATCGACATGCGCAGCACCCGCTATGCCTTGGATGGCGAATGGCGCAGACCCGGCAGCTTTTTGGATCGGGTGAACTTTCAATGGGCCCGTACCGATTACCGACATGCCGAGTTGGACAGCGGTGTTATCGGCACAGAGTTCATATCGCCCAGCACCGACTACCGCTTGCAAGCGCGTCACAGCACTTGGGCCAGCCCCTGGGGCCCCCTGCAAGGGGTATGGGGCTTGCAAGGTGAGTCTTCGCGGTTCGAGGCACGGGGGAACGAGGCCTATGCACCTTTCAGCGAAACCCAAAATCAAGCGCTCTATGTGCATGAAGAGTTGCCCAAAAGCTGGGGGCGATGGACCGTGGGTTTGCGCAACGAGCAAGTCAGTGTGGGTTGTCTGACGGGCAATGCCTTGTGCGCCAACCCCGTGCAGAAGTCCTATGCACCTTTGAGTGCGGCTCTAGGACTGCAGTACCACTTGGCACCGGGTTGGCAGTGGAGCACCCATGTGGCCCGCACCGAGCGAGCGCCCAAACACTATGAGTTGTTTGCCAATGGGGTGCATGTGGCCACTAGAGCCTTTGAGGTCGGCAATGCTGACTTGGGCATTGAGCGGGCAAACCAATGGGATGTGGGTTTGGCCTGGCGCGCCGGGGAAGATCGCTTCTCCATCAACGGCTTTGTCAACCAATACGACAGCCATATAGCGCTCTACAACACGGGCGATTTATATATTCCTGATGAGGGAGGTGAGGCCATACCGCGTTATGCCTTTCGCTCGGTGCGGGCCCGCTTTCAGGGTGTGGAGGCCCAAGGCAGCAAACGCATCAAAGACGGTTCGGCCGCTTGGGTGCTGGGCGGCCGCGCCGATCTGGTGCGGGCCACCAACCTGGACACCCAAGAGCCCTTACCGCGTATTTCACCGTTTCGATTGGGTATGACCCTGGACCGGCAAAGTGGACCTTGGATGGCGGGGGTCGGTCTGGACCATGCCATGGCGCAAGATGCGGTGCCCGCTGGAGATCGTGCCACACCTTCCTCCACGCTGCTCAATGCGCGCCTGACTTTACGGCAACAACAAGGTGACAGCCAATGGCTTTGGTATGCGCGGGCCACCAACCTGACAGACGCTTTGGTTTATTCACCCACATCGGTGCTGACCACCACGGCCAAATACACCGATGAGAGCACTGGTGCGACCGTCTACAAGGCCCCGTTGCCCGGGCGCAGCATCAAGCTGGGCGTGCAAATCAGCTTCTAAGGCCGATTCAAAAGATCAGCGACTGACCCCAAAGCGCGCTAAAGCACAATCACCGCATGTGGCATGTGGTGATTTCTTCTTTGGGGCCGGTGATGTTGCTCATTGCACTGGGCGCCGCCTTGGGTCGCTGGCAGTGGGTCAGCCCCGAAGGTGCCAAGGAGCTTTCGCGTTTGGCCTTTTCGGTCTTTGGTCCAGCCTTGTTGTTTCGCACCATGAGCCAGGTCGATCCCGCCAGCTTGGTGTGGCAACCGCTGGCGGTTTATTTGGGTACGGCGGTGCTCATGTATTGGGGATTTTGGCTGCGCTGGGGTCGCAGTTTGTCGGCCGCCATGTGGGCCATGGCCACCATGTTCAGCAATACCGTGGCCCTGGGCATCCCGCTGGTGGGTTATGTGTATGGACAGCCGGGTTTGGTGGTGTTGTTCACTTTGATCTCGGTGCACTCTTTGGTGTTGGTCACCATGATCACCGTGTTGCTGGAGTGGCAACGTGCGCAGCAAGCGCACCTTGTGCCCAATGCCCCAGGCCAAGCCGACTTGCGAGCCGTCTTGGTTCAAGCCCTGCGACAGTCGATTTTTCACCCCGTGCCTTTGCCGATTTTGCTGGGGTTGGCGTTTTTCCAAACCGGTTGGTCCATGCCCGAGGCCTTGGACCGCGCTTTGCAATGGTTGGGCGCGGCCTTCGGACCTACCGCCTTGTTGCTGGTGGGCATCAATTTGGCCCAGTTGTGGCGGGTCACGGCCGCCGATCAAACCACCTCCCACCCCTGGCGCAAGGCCCTGGAGTTGACGTTGCTGAAAAACCTGCTTTTTCCCATCGCTGTGGCGGTGGTGGGTTGGAGTGCCGGCTTGCCCCATTTGCCCTTGTCGGTGATGGTGTTGGCTGCGG
>Ga0214923_10001232_pt1 | contig 36924 bp, 32 predicted proteins | sample LL1510_MetaG_FD_177993 | JGI IMG/M metagenome (GOLD analysis project Ga0214923, IMG submission 177993) | Freshwater microbial communities from Lake Lanier, Atlanta, Georgia, United States - LL-1510 | ecosystem: Environmental > Aquatic > Freshwater > Lake | place: USA: Georgia | collected...
CAGCTCGAGTCGGGAACGGGTTCCCGCCTTCGCGGGAATGACAATATCTCTTAACTTAATGACCGTAAGAAAAGACTGTCGTCCCCGCGCAGGCGGGGATCCATTTCCCCTCTGGCACCCAGCTCGAGTCGGGAATGGGTTCCCGCCTTCGCGGGAATGACAAGATCTCTTAACTTAATGGCAGTTATGACGTACTTGTTACTGTTTTTTTAATTACAAACTTTTCGACCAGGTATCCTTTAAATCCACAACGCGATGAAATGCCGTCACTTTGCCATTGGCATCTACGTCGTTCACGGCATAATAGCCCAAGCGTTCAAATTGAAAAATAGCGCCAAGCGGTGCAGAAGCCAACGAGGGTTCACAATAGGCCGTTTGTACCTGCAACGAATCATGATTTAAAAATTGCATAAAATCAGCCTCACGTCCAGGATTTTCATCAAGGAACAATCGATCATATTGATACACCGTCACGGGATAGGCCTCGTTAATTGATACCCAATGAATCACCCCTTTCACCTTCCTATCTTCTGGATTTTTTCCTAGCGTATTTTCATCGTAAGTACAACGCACTTCAATGACTTCACCCTGGTCATCATGAATAACATCCGTACAACGAATCACATAAGCATGGCGCAGGCGAACCTCTTGACCTTTGGCCAGCCTAAAAAATTTCTTGGGTGGATCTTCCATAAAATCACTGCGTTCAATATATATTTCTCGACGAAATGGCAGGATTCGAGTTTCTCCCCCTGCCGGGCTCGAGGGGACAGTTAAATGCTCGACCCGACCTTCTGGGTAATTTTCAATCACAATTTTTAAGGGATTTAGCACCGCCAAGGCACGTGGGGCTGTTTGATTTAGTTCATCACGCACACAAGCTTCCAATAAGGACATATCAATGACCGAATCACTTCTAGAAATCCCGATCATTTCACAAAATTGCCGCAGTGCTTTTGGAGGATATCCTCGCTTACGCATCCCCTTTAAGGTCGGTAACCGTGGATCATCCCAACCGCTAACGATTCCCTTTTCTACTAATTCCCGCAATTTACGTTTACTGGTTACAGTATGTGACAAGTTAAGCCTTGCAAATTCGGTTTGAATGGGATGTGCTTTGACCGGCAACTGTTCAATTAACCATTCATACAAGGGCCGATGATCTTGGAACTCTAACGTGCATAACGAATGTGTGATCGATTCCAGGGCATCAGATAAAGGATGAGCATAATCATACATCGGATAAATGCACCAGTCCTCACCGGTTCGTTGATGACGGACATGTCGGATTCTATAGAGCACCGGATCGCGCATGTTGATGTTGCCGGAATGCATGTCGATACGTGCTCGTAATACATGCGTCCCATCAGCAAATTCAAAGGCTTTCATGCGTGCAAACAAGTCTAAATTTTCTTCTATGGATCGATTTCTATAAGGACTTTCACGCCCTGGTTCTTGCAATGTTCCCCGATAGGCTCGAATCTCTTCCATGCTTAAACTATCAACATAGGCTAACCCTTTTTGAATTAAAAGTACTGCAAAATCATACAGTTCTTGATAATAATCCGACGAATGCGTCATGGCAGACCATTCAAAACCCAACCAACGAACATCCTCAATAATGGAATTTACAAATTCTTCCTCTTCTTTGATGGGATTTGTATCATCAAATCGTAAGTAACAACGCCCATCAAATTCTTTTGCCAAACCAAAATTCAAACAAATGGATTTCGCATGACCAACGTGCAAGTAGCCATTAGGCTCTGGTGGAAAGCGCGTAACCAAGGCTTTGTGTCTACCTTCTGCGATATCATCGACAATCAGTTGTCGTATAAAATGCGCTCTTTTTTCACTTATCTCAGTCATGGTATTGTTCCTGTGTATCCATAGCACCCCGCAAGCACTTAACAAAATCTCGACCTGCTTTAATGCTATCCCCCTTTTCAAGGTATGTTTTATAAATGTGCTCAATCAATGCAGCCCCCACAATGACGCCGTCAGCAAAACTGGCAACTATTCCTGCTATCTGTGCTGTTTTAATACCAAAACCAATCATCATTGGCAAGTTCGTTTGTGCTTTATGGCGCTTGTATTGTGTTTGAACCTGTCTTAAATCAAACGTATTAGAACCAGTAACCCCTTTTAGGGACACGTAATAAAGATAACCTCGTGCTTTGCTAATAATTAATTTCATGCGCTCTTTGGTCGTGGTTGGGGAACATAAAAAAATGTTATACAAGGAATGCGCCTCGCAATGGTTAAAAAATTCCTCGCCCTCTTCTGGGGGTAAATCAACAACAATAAGACCATCCACCCCTGTGGCAGTTGCCCGCTTCGCAAAGGCTTCATAGCCATACTGAAAAATCGGATTCACGTACCCCATAAGTACCAGAGGGGTTACACTATCCTGCCTACGAAATTGCTCTACGATAGAAAAAACACCTTCCAAAGTCATACCATTAGCAAGCGAACGCTGCATGGCTTCTTGAATGACAGGCCCCTCGGCCATTGGATCAGAAAATGGGATCCCTAGTTCTAAAATATCCGCGCCACCTTCAACCAACGCATGCAGGAGTTTTACAGTCAGACCTTCTTCAAAATCCCCCGCTGTCAGGTAGGGGCTTAAGATTTTTTTACCACTGGCTGCCACCGCTTTTAATGTTCGATCTATTCGATTCATTCCTCTACCTCTATGTCACCGAAATACCGTCAATCGTTGCCACGGTATGCATGTCTTTATCACCTCGACCAGATAAATTCACAATCATTTGCTGCTTATTACTCATGTTTTTGGCCAAAAGCATTGCATAAGCAATCGCATGACTGGACTCTAATGCCGGGATGATCCCTTCAATTCGACAAAGCGAACGAAAGGCAGCCAATGCTTCATCATCATTAACAGAAACGTATTCCACCCGTCCGCTGTCTTTAAGAAAGGCATGCTCAGGCCCAACACCCGGGTAATCAAGCCCTGCTGAAATAGAATACGTTTCTTGAATTTGGCCATCTTCATCACACAGCAAATAGGTTTTATTCCCATGCAAAATGCCTGGTTTGCCTGCACATAATGTCGCGGCGTGCAGGCCTGTTTCAATGCCTTTTCCCCCAGCCTCCACACCAAACATGGCAACCGTTTCATCTTGTAAAAATGGATAAAACAAACCCATCGCATTTGAACCACCACCAACACAAGCCACCAAAGCATCTGGCAATCTCCCTGTTTTTTCAAACAATTGCGCTCGTGCCTCTTGACCAATAATCGATTGAAAATCGCGCACCATTTGCGGATAAGGATGCGGTCCTGCGACGGTTCCTATGATGTAAAAAGTATCATCAATATGACTCACCCAATCACGCATCGCTTCATTTAAGGCGTCTTTTAATGTCTGTGAACCCGAATACACCGGAATCACTGTAGCGCCTAATAGTTTCATCCGATAGACGTTCATCGCTTGACGCTCAATGTCTCTTGCACCCATATAAACAACGCAATCAAATCCTAATTTTGCTGCGATAGTGGCTGTTGCCACACCATGTTGACCAGCCCCGGTCTCGGCAATGATGCGGGTTTTTCCCATGCGCTTGGCAAGCAATGCTTGTCCCACCGTATTATTAATTTTGTGCGCGCCAGTATGGTTTAAATCCTCGCGTTTTAAATAGATTTGCGCGCCGCCGATCTGGGCACTTAAGCGTTCGGCATGATATAGCGGCGTGGCTCTGCCAACATAGTCATGTAATTCAGCGGCATACTCGGCTAAAAAAACCGGGTCGGTTCTATATTGTTGGTACACGTCCTGTAATTGTTGCAATGCTTGCATCAGGGTATCTGCTACAAAAATACCACCATAAGGACCGAAATGGCCACCCTCATCTAAATGCCCACTCATGAGTTCCCCCACACTTGCTCAACCAATCGTTTCATCTTTACGCGATCCTTCACTCGAAAAGACGCTTCCATACCAGTTCATACATACACGACATTGAAGGCACACTACGTTCCTAATAAAAATTGAGGAGTTGACACAAACATAGGCATGGAATAATTCGGTGAATATTTAACACCCACCAAATAAAGCCCATACGGAGGAGCTGTCTCTCCGCCTAATTTTCTGTCTTTAGCGATCAAGACGTCTTTAACCCAAGCAACGGGTTTACGTCCTGAGCCCACGGCAATCAACACGCCTGCAATATTTCTTACCATGTGATGTAAAAATGCGTTCGCAGTGATGTCGATAATCACCAAGTCACCACGCCTGGTAACTGAAATGTCATGGACATCGCGCATCGCTGTTTTTGATTGGCACTCCAATGCACGAAAGGATGTAAAATCTTGTTCACCCAATAAAAATTGACTGGCTTCATGCATGAACTGATGGTCCAGCGGACGATATTGCCAGGTCATGTTACCACGCAATAGGGCGGGTCGCACTGGGGAATTATAGATAACATACTGATAACGTCGGGATAATGCCGAATACCGTGCATGAAAATCCTGAGGCATTTCCTGAGCCCATTTGACAGAGACGTCTTTAGGCAACAGGGAATTTGCTCCATGGATCCAAGCACGATTCGTGCGTGCCGTTTCGGAGTCAAAATGAATAATCTGGCTTGTTGCATGAACACCCGTATCTGTTCTGCCAGCACAAACCACATGAACAGCATGAGCTGCAACTTGACTTAGAGCCACTTCTACAACCTGTTGAACCGTGTGCAAGCCAGTTTGCGCCTGCCAACCATGAAATTGGCTCCCATCGTATTCAACCATTAAGGCAATACGCATTTCATCATTCTCATTAAAATTGGTCAATGTATAACACCATAACGCATTTGTCTACTGTAACACCCCCTTTAATGGCAGTGGAGAAGGTCCTGAGGGAATATTTTCTAGAATAGTCTGGATTAATTTCTGATCATATCGTCTCTGGGGGTTATCCTTATGAAACTGACCATCCTTAAAAAAAGCAGCATGGTAACTCGCATCATTTGAGTCACCATGATCAAAGACAACATCCTGGGTTCCATAGACTGTCTGAAACTGCCAAGCAATATACGCTTCCAATATAGAAGTCTGCTCCGCGTTTAAATCAGTACGCTCAAATCGTCCTGAAACAAGATATACCTGCAAATAATTCGGTCTCTGACAAATATAACCAGCATAATAGGCAGAACCATCGTAACTCCCTTCAGGAATAGTTAAAGAAGGGTGTCCATATCGATTGTCAAAATTTATGAATCGATGAAGCGACACCTCAAAACCTTCCTTAAACCCAGTGTATCCATACTCGCGCTCATAAGCATTTTTTAGGCCAATTGCTAAAATAAGATCTCTTCGCAAAACCCAAATTTTAATCTGTCCACTCTGCAAAGGACATCGAATACTGGCTATGTCTTGATAAGCGGGGTTTATCGTGTCTTCTCCCGGATAATGGTATTTAGGCTGCACTGGCGGAATTCTTTCTTGAATATATTTTTCAACTTCTAGTGGATCAAATCCCATGATCATTACCTATCATCTCATTTTGTTTGAATCTGTTTCCAAGTAACCTTCTTATATCTTTGGTTCAGTCTTCGCTTGCTCCCTCACCTGCTTCTGATCTTCAGTCACCTCTGTTGAATTCTCTTTTCTGATTTCTGAAGAGTTACTATCTGCCACCTCCAATGATCCTCCCAATTTTTGGAGCATAGCAGGGGTGCTTCCCAATATTTCTGGGGCAGGGTCAGGCTCCGGTGGTGGTGTACCTGGCCTACCTTCAAGGTGACCAACGGCCTTGCGCTGAACAGCAGTCGCTTTGGCCACACCAACTCCCAAAGCACCACCAATAAATGCCAATCCTCCACCGGTGATAGCCGCAAAACCAATGATCCCTAACAATCCAAGGCCCAAAGGAGCAAAAACTCCCGTCGCAACTAATGCCGCCCCAATTCCAGCACCAATCAGCAAACCCACTGCTGCAAAAATGCCGGCAAAAATCCCTGCTCGTTTACGTCTTAATGAAGCTTGATGTAACAATTGATTTAAACTGATCTCATCGGAATCCAACACCATAAGCAAATCAATTTCATCTATGACGTTTTGAGCCAGCGCTTTGTTCTTTGAAGATTCGTTCCGATGATCCACTATCTTTTGCATCTCTTCAATTTTCTTCACTCTATCTTTACGTGTGAATTTTCCAAAGGGTGTGTCTAGATTTATCACATGATTTTGTGTCTCATCCTTACTTCGATAGGAATCGTGACCATGAACATAACCAACCGAATAATTATTTACCAATTTTGGCCGGGTGTATTCGCCTGATCCTTTTGCCTTATCCTTACTTTGGTTCCAACGATTCCACATCAGGTGGGCCAGCGGCCAATCTTTAATTTCTTGCGGCGTCATATTTTCTAGAGATGCAATACCCTCGTCACAGTATTCATGCACCCTGTTTTCCTTGACAATGATAGCAAATTGAGTATTAATTTTATCAATCGTTTCCGCCAAGGCCTCTTTGGTAGAATCTCTATAAACGACACCAAGTTTTTTCGCTACATCACTGATGACAGCAAAGCTGACTGGTGCGTGCGTAAATAAAGTAATCCCTTGTTCGTTTAGTGAATAATCAAGAATCTTCAAGCAAGGCTTGTATGCTCTTTCTACCAGTTCGGCAATGTCTTGTTTACTAACCAATTGGTTATCATACAATGCTTTTAGCCCTATCAGGGATGGTTTTTGAGCGCGAGAAACATCACCGTCGGTATTAAAATCACCATGTTCTAATAAACGTTCATAGGCCCTCACAAAATCATTACTATGATTAGAAATAGTAATAGTGACCTTCACACCATTGCGCTGTAAAAAGTCTAATAGTCTCAAAGTAAAGTAGTCATTACTTCCTCTGTCTGCAAGCTCATCCCCGATTAATCGCAGGAGTATCTCTTTGTCTGCAACCTCAAGTTGATCGATAAACCCATTAAATTTGTTGAGAATCTCAGGCATCTCTCGGGTGGCCAATTCTAGCTGACGCTCAGCGTCCGCTTTATTTGCATTGGCGCTGTCTAACCAACCTTGCAAGCTTGTTGGATCAATGGCAGCTAATTCCTTGGCTTCAGCCTCATTGCGAGAATCCATTTTAGAGAGTTGGTGATAGCGGGCAATATCCCTCTGATGAGCTTCAATCAACTTTGACGTAGTTTTAATGGAGATAGAGAGATCACTAATGGATAGGCCGATATCTCCACTTTTTTCATAAAGGTCCGCGAAGCGTTTGTAGGCCTCTTTTGGGTCAAGGACATTGTCATTGAATTTCAAAACATGAAAGCCAAACAAAATACGGGCTAACCGCAGAGCACTCCCATGCATATCACCGCCGGTTAGTGAACCCCTGCTCTTTTCCACTGTTTCAGGATAGGCATCGATATCCACTTTTTTTTCAATGAGTTGCCTAGTCATAATTGCCTATAAAATAAAATATATGGTGACAAATATAGCACAAGAAGGATTAAGTGAATATTAAATTTGCTAATAGCGTTTTTCTAGGATTACAACCGCTCAAAAATAGTCCTTGTATTAAATCCAAACAAGCGCTCATGCATTCGATGAGCATATTCATCCGTCATGTTTGCAATATAATCGCAAACGATACGAAAGGCTGATGCTTCGTCTTGAGCCTGAAGAAATAATTCTCTATTTTTATTATTCAATAAACCAGTGGGGTTTGAGCTAATTGCTTCAAACAATCGTAATACTACCGTTTGGCCTCCATACTCAAAGGTCCGAGCCTCTTGTGAGTCGATAACATAGTTGTATACACACTGCTTTAAATAGTTTAGTAAGGCCTTTGCTTCTGGTAATAATTCAACATTATATTTCAATAGGTCATTTTCAAACAAATCATTGGTGACTTGAATCTCGGTTGAGGTGATAAAATAATTCACTATTTCGCCAATACCCATTTTTCGTATGTACAACGCTTCATCAAAAAGAAAATCAATCAATTGATTTTGATGTTTTTCCAAGGGGGTGGCCGATAATAACTGCCGAAATGCCGGGGTATCCAAGTCAACTCGATTAATTAATTGCAAATGGATGGCATCTTCCAAATCGTGAACACCGTAAGCAATGTCATCAGCCATATCCATGATAGAACAATCAAAGGAGTGATAGTTAGCTCGTCCATGTTGGTTGGCCTCGGGTTTATTTTTTAAAGACTGGAACAACGTTTTATCTTGCTCAGTGAATGGGACTAAAAGCCAATCAACCTCTGCTTGCTCACAGTCATAATACCCTTTGGGCGGTAACCAATCATTTATTCGTATGGTTTTACTAAACGATTCGATCACGTTGGGTCTTTCAGTTTCTACCACCGTTGAAAAGCGAACAGGATATTTAAGTGTGCCCAACAGCGCTCTTCGTGTTAAATCCAAACCAAACCCACCATAACTAGTCTCTATTTTGGTTAAAAGACGCAATGTTTGTGCATTTCCTTCAAAACCACCGTAATCTCTCATTTTAAAATTAAGGGCCACTTCGCCCCCGTGACCAAAAGGGGGGTGGCCAATATCGTGCAACAAACAAATGGTATTTATCAGATCATCGCTTGGAAATAGATGAGAAAGATAATGGTGGTCAGAATTGGCAATCAATTGGCGAAGGATGCTTGTCCCTATGGAAGCCACTTCCAATGAATGGGTTAAGCGGGTCCGATGAAAATCTCCTTCATCGGTGCCTAAAATTTGTGTTTTTCGTTGCAAGCGCCTAAAGGCAGGGCAATGAATGACCCGCGTTCTATCACGCTCAAAAGGATCACGGTGATCTTGGGGCCCACGTTGATGCGATTGGCCGGAACGACGTTCTGTCCACATATAACACCTATTCACTTAAACTAATACTGTATGACAAGCAATGACCTTAAACAAGAAAATTGAACAAAAATGGCTAAAGTTTATTGGCATTCTGCAGATATCTTTATTCAAATGGTAAAGAATAACAAAAAGGATCATTATGAAAACCTCCCTTCGCGTGCTCTGCATTGGTGCTTCTTTATTAAGCCTATCCTCTTGCACCACCGACTATTATACCCCGACAGATGAGAGAAAAGTCACCACTTATCCTTACGAAGACAATTATATGCCCTATGCTCCGCAAGAATATGATGATCATACCCATTATTACGGGGAAGAGAGAGCCGTTGTTGTTCCTGAGACCTACCATGTTGGTCCAAGCCGAGCACCAACCTCGCATGCGTCTATTGATAAAGATTGGGTAAAACAACAAAACCAAACAAACTATACGATTGAATTGTCAGAAGGGGATAAGGCCTATCAAGTCGCAAAGACACTCTACAAAGCTCCTAAAGACGAACGAATGGCACAAATTAAATACCTTCGTAATGGAAAGCCCTATTATAGAGGATTATACGGGACTTATCCCTCTCCTGAGGCAGCCAAGAAAGCACTAAATGCACTGCCTGACGAGGTGAAAAACCATGCTGAAATAAAGACCTGGGGAACTGTCACTGAAGGGATGGATGAATAGACAATCGGTCGTTGAAAACGGGCTTGACTGACAGCACTATACCCATTCTACCTGAAAATACTGGTTTTTTTCATGATTTGATTTTTTTGTCTATCGATCTTAAAAAGATGAGGAATAGTCTACTCTATTGCGAATCTTTTTAAGATCGATAGGCGAAAAAAGCAAGAGTGAAAATCCAGTATCTTCAGGTAGAATGGGTATATACCCTTAAAACAACGGTCAATTTAATCATGCCTGGCACAGATTGTCGCTCAATAGTCAATTTTTTCAATGAAATAGCATACGCTTCGCTAAATGACCAAAACCATTGAATCCAAAGGTTATATGGCACCTTCTCAAAAATTAACTGTATGTCTGTGACACTGGTTTGTTGAAGTTGATAAGGAAAATGCTCCAATGCACTCTTGTTTAAATCCTCTGTTAACAGCGTTAACAGTTTACTGCTGGTTATTTTTTTTGGAGACATTTTGCTCGCTGGTGATGGCGCAACTTGTTGCATCCATGAAAGTGTCTCCTTTTTTTCAATAAGCATTTGCAATTTATCATGGACCGCATGCATCAGAGGGGCAAGAACGAGTAAATAAAACAAATAAATAGCACAAACAACCCCGCCGATGACCACTGCAGCACGCTCGCGATCGTTCAACTGCGCCCAATGCGTTTTGAAAAAATCAGTCATCGCGACGTCTCCAAATGAAGGTCTATGGTGGCAAGAACTTTATTTTCATTGGTTGATGCTTGTGCCTGTGTCACGCTTACCCCTTCTTTTTGCAGCCGCAGTTGTAAGTTTTCGAGTGCTTCAAAATTGGGCGTGCTAAGAGTGACAGACAAGGTCGGGTATTGAAAGTTCATTTTTTCTATTGTATTTTGCTTTTCATCAAACGCTTGTGATAATTTGCTAATAAACCACCAAAAAGCGCTCGTCTCTCGATCACGGCCGCCCTCTTTTAAACGCTCGCTAATACGAAATTTAGGACTAATGACCCGCGGAGAATTAGGAAAAAAATCATGATAGATACTAGCTATTTGTTGATCAACACTCAGCATTCTCCTGTTTAATTGATGCAAGTTAACCCATTGAAACAGAACAAAACAACCGACAAACACCAAGGCCAAGGCGCCCGCCACCTGGTACCATTGTTTTGTCGTTAGCCATTGATCATCATGTTGCAACTCGCCCTGGCAAAGATTCATCCGATGAGAGTTCAATAATCGCGAAGCAATAAAAACATCCGAGTTCTCAGCTATTTTCTCAGCCCCTTTGATACGCAGAGGCAATGCGTCATTACATTTTAATAATTTAACCGTGCGGGCTTCCCTTTTTAAATAAAGGGCCAACAAATCACCACTCAATGCTCCCTTAAAGGACTCTTGTGATACCAGCAAATAATCCGAGGTTAGAACGGCCTCTCCTGGACTCAAGGCAAACCAATCAGGGGTCATTTCATCAAAGCGCAAACTAAATGCATCCAAGGTCGCCATGCATTGAAGCAAATACTGCTTCTCTATCACTGCCACTAAATATCGGCCCTGCTGATAATGAGCTTTATCAAAAGCAACGTGCAATTGCCCTAGATCCGCTGCAAGCGCCTCCTCCAATGCATAAGGGATGGCTAGTCTTGCCTTACGATCGGGTAACCATGGCAGACTAACCTCATGAAAACTGCAGCGGTTTGAAGGAATAATAACAACGGTTTTGGCACTGTCCTGCAAAATGCGAATCTCATGGTGGGGTAGACGGAGTAATGGCGATAATACCAACCCATCAGAATCAAGCTTTAAGCACAAAGACTGCTCTTCGCCGATGTCTTTAGCAAATATAAAAAGTGTGGCCACTTTTTTCGTCTCTATGAAACATGAGGGCGTGCTCCTGTTTGATGGTTTAAGGCCCATTGGTTAACTAATTGCTGCGAAAATAAATACGCAACCAATGCATATTGTGGGCTGGTGTTGTAATGCGTAATCACATAAAAATTAGGATAAGCCAACCAATATTCCTGACCTTTATTGTTCGTTAGCTCTATAAGACCCGCTTTCACAGGCGGTTTCATCCGAAATGAGGATGGCTTTATCCCAGCTTTAAGGAGTTGCTTGTATTCATAACCAGCAGCCCTGGTATTCATCGCCAGATTTTTATAATGCGACCCTCGAACGCTTACTGGTTCAATGACCCCCTCATTCCTTTTCCACCCATGACGATGGAAATAATTGGCAACAGAGCCAATCGCATCGGCGTTACTGTTCACTAAATCGGGCTTACCAGTGCCGGTATAATCGACGGCATAAAAACGATAGCTGCTCGGCATAAATTGTGGTTTGCCAATAGCACCCGCGTACGAACCGAGAAAATGCGTGACTGGAACCCCTTTCTCTCGACAAAGCAATAAATATTCACCTAATTCCTTGGTAAAAAATCCAGAGCGTTTTGGATAGTAGAACGCAAGGGTAGTGAGCGCATCCAATACACGATAATTACCTTGATGTTTCCCATAAAGGGTTTCAATGCCAATGATAGCAACGATCATGGGGGGTGGCACCCCAAACTCTTTCTCAGCTCGTTCCAAGGCTTTTTGATTGGCCTGCCAAAATGCAAGACCTGCCTGAACACGCTCAGGCTGGAGAAATAGATCTTTGTAAATGTCCCAGGTTTTCTTCTCAAAGGGCCTTTCCATGGATTCAATTATTTTGGGCTGATAAACCGCTTCCCGCAAAACAGCATTCAATTGCTTTCTATCAAAATGGTACTGGCGGACCATTTTCTCCACAAATAGTTTCGCCTCTTTGCGGTGCACCAATGCGTCATTTGCATAGTTTGCATTCGAAGTAAAAAGCAAGAAAAACGCCACCCAAAAACAAACCATTTGCCGCATGAATCAATCCTTATAAAAATTTGAAGATCTGGGCCTCATGACCCACTGCCATTAAGTGAAGAGACCTTGTCATTCCCGCGCAGGCTGGAATCCATCCCCGACTTGGGCTAGATCCCCGCCTGCGCGGATGACAGTCTTTGCTTAACTTAATGGCTGTGGCCTCATGACCTATCCCAGATCATCTCTGTATTTTTAGTATTTTGCAACGCTATGTCGGATTTAAAACGATTAAAATCCATGCCCACCTTTCTGGACAGCAAAAATTAAGCTAAAATAGGTCGCTTTACTACTAGGTAAATTCGTTGATTGACTTAAAAAGAATTCGTAATTTTTCCATTATTGCCCATATTGACCATGGCAAATCAACCTTGGCTGATCGTTTCATTCAACAATGCGGTGGTCTATCTGATCGGGAGATGGGGGCCCAAGTGCTCGACTCAATGGACATCGAACGCGAGCGTGGAATCACTATAAAAGCACAAAGTGTTTCATTAAATTATAAATCCAGTGATGGCCATAACTACCTTCTCAATTTTATCGATACCCCTGGGCATGTTGACTTTAGTTATGAAGTATCACGCTCACTGGCTGCCTGTGAAGGAGCTATTTTAGTGGTTGATGCAGCCCAAGGCGTGGAAGCCCAAACCGTTGCCGTTTGCTATACCGCCATTGATCAATCATTAGAAGTATTGCCTGTCTTAAACAAAATTGATTTACCACAAGCAGAACCAGAACGCGTCATTACAGAAATTGAAGACATTATCGGTTTGGATGCTCATGAAGCGATTCGTGTTAGCGCTAAAAGTGGAATGGGGGTTGCCGATGTTTTAGAAGCGATCGTCCGTCGAATTCCCTGCCCAGAAGGAGACATTTCATTGCCCTTGCAGGCCTTGATCATTGACTCCTGGTTTGATAGTTACTTGGGCGTTGTTTCCCTGGTCCGTATCGTCAATGGTCAATTGAAAAAAGGCGACAAAATGCGTGTCATGTCGACAGGTAGAGCGTATGAAGTTGGTGAAGTCGGCATTTTCACCCCCAAGCGAACCCCCTCCCCTCTATTGAGTGCGGGTGAAGTTGGCTATGTTGTTGCTGGAATCAAGGAAATTCAAGGAGCACCAGTCGGCGACACCTTAACGCTTGAAAAAAATCAGGCAGATAAAGCATTGCCAGGATTTAAACGAGTGAAACCACAGGTCTATGCCGGTCTCTTCCCCATCAGTTCCGATGATTTTGAAGCGTTTCGCGAAGCCTTAGCCAAATTAAGTCTCAATGATGCCTCGCTTTTTTACGAACCTGAATCGTCAGAAGCGTTGGGATTCGGATTTCGTTGCGGTTTTCTTGGCATGCTTCACATGGAAATTGTTCAAGAACGGCTTGAGAGAGAATATGATCTTGAGCTTATCTCCACTGCGCCGACGGTTATTTATCAAATCATCAATACCAAAGATGAAACCATCATGATAGATAACCCTTCTCATCTCCCAGAAGCCCAAAAAATAAAAACAATGTTAGAACCTATTGTTCGTGCAAATATCTTAGTCCCTCAAGATTACCTCGGTTCCATCATAACCCTCTGTGTTGAGCGCCGTGGCGTCCAAGTGAACATGACGTACAGCGGTCGCCAAGTATCGGTCACTTATGACATCCCGATGAGCGAGGTGGTATCTGACTTTTTTGACAGACTGAAATCAGTCAGTCGCGGCTATGCCTCTTTAGATTATAATTTTATTAAATTTGAAGAAGCCGATTTGGTCAAAATGGATGTATTAATTAATGGTGAGCGTGTTGATGCGCTGGCAATCATTGTCCATCGCAGTGCAGCAAACAGTCGTGGAAAATTATTGGTTGATAAAATGCGAGAATTGATTCCCCGGCAAATGTTTGATGTAGCGATTCAAGCAGCCCTTGGTGCGCACATCATTGCTAGGCAAACGGTAAAAGCATTGCGAAAAAATGTTATCGCTAAATGTTATGGCGGGGATGTTTCACGCAAACGTAAATTACTGGAAAAACAAAAAGCTGGTAAAAAACGGATGAAACAAGTAGGACATGTAGAAATTCCCCAAGAAGCATTTATGGCTGTTTTTCAAACGGATAAGAAAAAATAAGAGGATATTTCATGAATTTTGCATTGTGTTTAGTCATACTTTCATTCATTAGTGGTGCTATTTATCTATTCGATGTGTTATTTTGGTCAAAAAAGCGTACGGCCGAGCAAAAACCAAATCGAATCATTGAATATTCTCGCTCTTTTTTCCCAGTTTTTTTTATCGTACTTCTCTTACGTTCTTTTTTAATGGAACCCTTTCGCATTCCATCGGGTTCCTTGGAACCAACCCTGTTAGTAGGTGATTTTTTAGCGGTCAATAAATTTATTTACGGGTTTCGATTGCCGGTTATAGAAAAGAAAATCATTCCTGTAAGACATCCAAAAACCGGTGAAATTGCTGTCTTTCGATGGCCACCTGCGCCATCGTTTGATTATATTAAACGAGTGATTGGCGTCCCTTATGATAAAGTGTCTTATCACAATAAAGTCTTAACCATCAACGGCAAAGAAATGAAGCAAACCTTTGTGGAATACACGACCGATAGTAGCTCAGGCAAATCTGTTGCTCAGTATCGAGAAAATTTAAATGGTGTTGTTCATGATATTTTTATTCGCAAAGACGTACCGGCAGTTGATTTTGATATCGAAGTACCGCCTAATAGTTATTTTATGATGGGTGATAATCGTGACGATAGTGCCGATAGCCGTTATTGGGGATTTGTTCCAGACAGCTATTTACGTGGAAAGGCTTTTTTCATCTGGATGAGTTGGAATGGCAAAACAGACATGATTAGATGGAGCCGACTTGGCCAAATGATTCATTAAGGACTGTCAATGAAAAATCAAAATGGAATGACGCTGATTGGGATGCTGTTAACACTTGCCATGTTCTTTTTTGGAAGTGTTGTGGTCTTAAGAATTATTCCCGTCTACATTCAACATTATGAGCTCACCTCCTCTATTAGAGTACTGAGCACACTCCCCTCGACTGATTTTTCCGGGGATCCAAGCGCTGATGCCGAAGTCTTAAGAACTCGACTAATGAATCAACTGTATGTCAATAACATTGAAAGTATCACCCCGGATAAAATTACCATTACACCGACCAATCAACTTGGAAATTTCCGAATCAGCATTAAATATCAAGTGATTAAACCGTTGTTGGGCAATGTCAGTTTGTTATTCTATTTCGAAACAACCGAAGAGGTAAAAGCCAGTGCCGCCTAATACTGAACGCCTATGCAAAACATTAGGTTATCAATTCAAAACACCGGCCTATTTGCAGCAAGCTCTCACTCATCGAAGCGCTGGAGCTCTTAATAATGAACGCCTTGAATTTTTAGGTGATTCCATCTTAAGCTTCGTGATTGCCAATGCGCTCTACCAAAAGTTTTCATTCTACGATGAAGGACAATTGAGCCGTTTGAGAGCCTCCCTGGTAAAAGGAGACATGCTTGCCATCATCGCTTCAGAAATAAAGTTAAGTGACTACCTTTGCTTAGGCCAAGGCGAACTTCGAAGTGGCGGGTATAGACGAGCATCGATACTATCAGATGCCTTGGAAGCCATTTTTGCAGCCGTTTGGCTTGATGGGGGATTCAATGCGTGTCAAACACTGATATTAAAATTATACGAAACGCGTTTAAATGCTGACAACCTCATCGAGAATATAAAAGACCCTAAAACGGAGTTGCAAGAATATTTACAATCAAAAAAAATACAATTACCAGAGTACTCCTTAAGTGACGTCTCAGGAAAAGAACATCAACAACTCTTTCATGCAACCTGCAAAGTAAACGAATTAAACCTCATGGCCAAGGGAAAAGGTGGTAACCGTCGATATGCCGAACAAGACGCCGCAAAAAAATTATTAGAACTCATCAAATCAAGGCTGGGTTGAATTCCAAACAACACTGGCGTTGGCTCTGACAGCATCTTCTAATAATCCAATCAAAGGAAAGGCACGCTGCCTTAAACTAACAACATCACTGTTCTCATCATCTTCAGCCTGGTTGGGCTCACGCCTTTGAACCTGTATAGCCGCTTGCAGCCGATGCAATGCTGTTGGAACATCATCGGCTGCAATAGCACTCGGAATGGTACCACTATGGCCCATTAATTGAATTAACCGCAATGCATCATCACCAAACATGGTTATATTCTTATGTGCTTTGCAAGTAAACGTGATTAACATAGCCTTGTCCTTCTGTGACGTTAATAATATCGATAGGATATACCTATTCGAAGTGAAGATAGCGTATTTTTATTGGTTACGTGATGGCCTCGCAGGACTGGAAGAAGAACTTGCAGCGGTTGATGCCATCTTAGTCTTGAAAACCCCATGCTGGGCTACTAAAACTGCCGTACCATTTTGAGATTTTTTTAACCATTCTTCCTCTTTTTGAGCAACAAAGGCCCCTATAGCCTGCCTGCGCATTACTTCTGAAGGATATCCCACTACCCTCTTACGGAACTCCAGGTCGATCTCAGGACTCACTGGTGGTAAACCTACAGATTTATTAAACAATAGAGCCAGTGATCCTCTATCGTAAACAACTTTATTAGGAGCCAGAACTGGATCATTCATGATCTGCTCTGAAATAGGGCATTTGAACTCATCAGGAACGTCAGAGAATCCAATATGATTCAATCGTTGTTGAAATCCACCGTGCTTAGCTAAACAAACAATAACATCAATGTGATTGTTTTGGGTCGCCAAACTTAACGCAGTTTCTCCATTTTCAGCGACCTCATCTTTATTTGCACCAGCCTTCAAGAGAGATTTCACGACCCTCAAATGACCTTGACCAGCAGCCAACATCAATGCTGTGAAGCCCTGATTATTTTTGACATTGTAAATAGCACCACCATTCAAGAGCAATTTGACGACAGCATGTTGACCCATCTCAGCAGCCATCATCAATGCGGTATTACCTTTATTATCTTTAATCTCCAGATCTGCCCTCGCCTCTAAGAGCAACTTAACAACGCCACAATTACCCATACCAGCAGCCATTATCAAAGCGGTGAAACCTTCCTTACTTTTGTCATCCAACGGTGCATCAACAGACAAAAGCAGCTTAAAAATTTCCCGATCCCCCGTCATAGCGCCCACCATTAATGCGGTAAAACTGTAATCGCATCGTTCATTTATAAAATATGGCGCCCGTTTTAATAATTTAAGGACTAATTGGTAGTTCTTATCAAAAACTGCTACATACAACGCAGTTTGATTTTTGTGATTTCTCCACAGGACTATTCGATCCAAATCTCCTTCCTCGGGTCCAACCTCTGGATAATCATGCATGCTATACCCCCCCCTCTACCTACAAAAAATAAATTCGAAGTTGAAATTATACCACACCCATTTTCGTATTAAAATTATACAACCATGCTTTTTCTTATGTCTTATAACCATTGAACATGCTATCTTATAAACAAAGTCTTCTGAGTTAAAATAATGCGCAACAACTCTCTGAATACGATCCTACGAAGCAAACAAACCAATAACATCATCTTTATCACCTTTTGGAGCCAATTTGCATCGTATGCGTTAAATAGTATATTAATTATTTTTTTAACGCGGCCCATTTTAACCAATGGGTTGGGCTATAGCCAAGCAAAGGCTTATGCTTTTATTGGGATTAGTCAAGCCACAGGTTATCTTATGCCAGTTTTAGGTGGGTATTTTGCCGACCATGTCATCGGATTACGGCGGAGTATTTTATTAGGCAGCTTAATTCTTGCAGCTGCTTATTTGCTCATCATGTTGAGTGGGTACACCATAAAAGCTCATGGGGATTTCTTGTTTATTGCAGCCTACGCACTTGTCCCAGCAGCGAACTCCTTATTAATGGGCACCGCTTCGGGAATGGTTTCTTACATTTATGCAGACGATGCCGTGCCAGCAAAATCAGCAATGACCTATTATTACATGGCGATAAACGTTGGTGCCCTTTTAGCTACGATTATTGCGCCCGTTTTATTGGAAAGCCGCTATGGGCCCCTATCTGTCTTGACGTTAACGTTTATAGGAAAATCCATTGCGGCAGTAAATTTTAGTAGACGATATTCATTGTATGAAAACATCATCTACGGTAAAGATAAAATCAGCCTTTCTATAACAACCATCACCCGCTTGGTGATTTACTTATTAAGTATCTATATCTTTACCCTTTTTGCCTACTCGCATATTTTCGTTGCCAGTATTTTAGTGAGCATCGGCTGTGCCATGGGCATTTTCTTTTTTTTAGGAAAAACGCTGGCCATGGATCGTAACGCTCGTTACAAACAACTAGTCGCGTCCATGCTTATCATTGAAGCCATTGTGTTTTTTGTCATTTATAATCAAATGAATACGACTTTGGTATTATTTGCAAAAAACAACTCAGATCTTCATCTACTAAATTTTGTTATTTCACCAGCGCAATATCAAATGCTCAACCCCATTTTAATTATTGCACTGGGATTAAAACTCCCTCTTTTTTATAAAAAATTTCCATCCTTTTCTATACCATTTCAATTTGCCACCGGGACCTTGTTAGCCGGACTGGCCCTATTAATTCTTGCTTATGCTTGCGTCCATGCCGAAGGAGGGCTCGTCCATGGAAACTATATTGCCGTGACCTACCTGCTCATTTCCTTGGCTGAATTGTGGGTGAGCGCAATAGGCTTAAGCATGATCGGTCTTTACTGCGATGCTCAAAATTTAGGATTCGCTATGGGAGTATGGTATCTCGCTTGCTCACTATCGTATACGCTTTCAGGCCGATTGGCAGCCTTTGTTGCGATGCCAGAGTCGACGCTGTCACCAATACAAAGTTTACCCATCTACCAGGCTTACTACCTCACGCTAGGTCTTATTGCTTGTGCCTTGGGAGCCATCATGATCATGATGGCCTGCCTGTTAACGCATTACTCTGGGAAGAGAGGAATTGTTCTTCCTTGAAGTCAACAAAAAAATCATGCGATTAACTGTTTTCTTGCTTCACATTCTAACCGTGTTAATGGGTGCCTCGCATTCAACCCCTTTTTAACCCCCAAAAAACCGATCGTACCCAGTAAAAATCCACCGACACTCGCACCAGCAATAGCGCCAGTTACTCCGGCATGGAGCAGAAGGAGCGCAGCAAGAGGGCCAGAAAGCGTACCAACCATCACACCAATTAATATTCCAACAGCAGCGCCAATCATCGCTCCTAATATGTTGCACCAAAGAGGGGTTCGCTTATAAGGTGCTGTCGTCTTAGCAAAATCCAACACATCCTTCTCTTTTACTGTCTTGTCCGCCACCTTCACTGCAAGTTTCCATGCAGCAAACTCAAGGATGGATTTATCATGCTCCGTTAAGTGATGGGAACGAAAATCAGATTGGGTTTTATTTTCTACCAACATTAACGCGTGATTAAAACGAGTGTATTGCGTCACTTCAAGGGGCTTATCCTCTATAGATTTAATTTTCGTTGTGATGACCTGCCTGGCCTTTTTGAATGACCATTCAAATTTTTCTTTAAGGGCTGAAGTAGACTCATCCCATTCAACGGTTTCTAATATTGTAAAAAAACTAACATGGGCATTAAGTGACCGAAAGACCTCTTCCCTTGATAAACTCAACATCTTTATTGGGGTAAGACCTCGCCTATTTAGGATATCCAGAGATGCCCCCTGCTTCAACAATAACGCTATAGCATCAATATCTCTTCGCATAAACGCATAATGCAGTGGAGTATTTCCTGAATGATCTTGTTTGGATAGATCGGTTTTTTTTATCAGTGCTTTGATTACCTCGTTCAGAGGCGTTTTATCATCGGACTCTGGTTGAACATTAACATGTTGCCACCCTTTCATTATGGCCAGATGCAAAGCAGTTTTACCACAATAATCTTGGATATTATAATCAACCCCTTTGGCGTTTTCGATAAGAAACATTGCCGCCTTCGTTTTGGCATTTGCAATGGCCCAAAACAACGCTGTGTTTCTAAAAACTCCCTGCCAATTAATTTCAGAGAGGGGCAAAAGCCTCTTAAGTTCAGGGATATTTCCTCTTGCCGCAGCCTCAGTTAATGAAGAATGTTCGACGATATTAAGAGGGAGTGGCCTCATCGGTTCTGTTAAGACCGATGGCCCCTGACCTCGCTCTAAAAGATGATCCTCTGATTTGGGGTGGACCTCAATTTTAGTGTCCATGTCTTCGCATCTTCATTTTCTAAAATAAAAACTCAATAACGAACGATTAGAGTACACGACAATACTTAAGTAACGATTAAGTCCCATTTAAAAGTCAGGTCGGTAGACCTAAATTATCACGTTTAAAAATTCGATCGGCGCGATAACTGGAGCGCACCAGGGGGCCAGAAGCCACCTCAAAAAACCCTTTCTCTAAACCAATTTGGCGAAAATTAGCAAATTGCTCAGGGGTCACGTAACGGAGCACTGGCAAATGGTGTTTCGTGGGCTGGAGGTATTGTCCTAAGGTCAAAATATCAACCTTGATTCGACGAAGGTCATCCATCGTTTGAATAATTTCTTCATCGGTTTCGCCCAATCCCAACATTAAACTGGTTTTGGTTAAAACGGAAGGTCGATGCTCCTTTGCAAACGCCAAGACATTCAAGGTTTGCCAATAGCCAGCGCGGTTGTCCCTCACTGGATGGGTTAAACGTTCGACTGTTTCTACATTTTGAGCAAAGACATCAAGGCCACTATCTAATAAAACGGCGATGTCTTTTTGATTGCCTTGAAAATCGGGAGTCAATGCTTCGATTTTTGTTTTAGGGCTTTTGGATTTGATGGCACGCACTGCCGCTGCATAATGATTAGCGCCACCGTCTTCTAGGTCATCGCGATCAACAGAAGTCAAAACAACGTAGTCTAAGTTCATTAGCGCCACGGTGTTGGCCGTATTTTGGGGCTCGTCTTTATCTAACCATCCGTTTGGATTTCCTGTATCGACCGAACAAAATCGACAAGCCCTGGTACAAACCGCCCCCATCAACATGATCGTTGCTGTGCCATGAGACCAACACTCCGCCATGTTTGGACATTTTGCTTCCTCACAAACGGTCGCTAATCGATGTTTGTTCACCATGTCTTTGACCTGGTTATAAGCCGGCGTGGTGTGATTAACGATGCGTAGCCACTTCGGTTTAGGAAGCCTTGGCGCCTCGATCGGCGTTGATTTTACCCCGTCTTTTATTGCAACAAAACCTTCTTTGGTTTTATACTTCGTGCCGCTTTCAACAATCACCGGGATATCTTTTAATTTACTCATGAAAATCTACCTATAAAATGCTAACAAAACCATCCCATATTTTAACGCTCACGAAGATAATTAGTTGCCTCTCATTGTCACACGCAGCTGTCCCGATTCTACCTGAGGATGGAACGGGAATAGTATACTCCAACTCCTAATGCGATCAGTAGTACTATGATAGAGCTTAATAAATTTGACAATGCGGCTGGATAGAATACGAATAAAACACCAATACTGCCAAGAATCACATGGCCAGCTGTATACAAAACACCTTGCTTCCGAATGGCAGACTCCGCATGATTTAACCACAAAAGTATTATCCACAAGACAATCAGGGGGAGAAGGAATATTGCTTGGTAAATTCCCTTATAAATCAGTTGATGAATCAAAGAAGCATGCCGCTCTATTAACCATTGGTTATAAATAATCGCTCCTTGGAATCCACAGGCTTGCTGATAAATCTCAATGGACATAGTGGTCAAAAATACAACAATATCTGTTAAAAAAGAGGATTTCATAGCCCTTCTCAAAGAAAAAAGAAGTAAAAAGCCTATCGGTATCACAATGCCCCTGAAATGCGGGATAAACTCAAAAACTCCACCATCCACCCATTGGCTAAACAACCGTGTCAATCCCAACGCCAATAAAAACACCCCCCCTACCCGCCATCGCATCGCCATGTGCACCCACATAAATGCCAAAAATGCGATAAAACAAAAAAGTGAGCACGGTAGAAAAGCATCCGTTATCGCCGTGACAAGCGTCATTAACGGAGCGACGTTGCTAATCTGTGGATTATATGTAAATTGACTAGCCGTTCCCCATTGGCGCATTAAATCGATGGTTGGAGCGCTGAGCGTCCCTTCTTTTTTAATTTTTTCTCGACAATACCTCATGGCTTTGAGTAATACTTCGCCGTTGGTATCGGATGTCTCAAACCCGACAAATCGTGCTTTGCAAAAAAAAATCGCAGGCACTGAAAAATTCATTGTTTGTTGTGCTTTAAGATGTTCATAAAAAGATTGCAAAGACGATTTGTCTTTATCGATGTAGTAACGATGGACTTTAATCCATGGCTCTTTGCTTTCGAGATCTTTAAAAAAAACATCAGCGGCTTGGCAATGAGAACAACTGGTGGTCAAAAATACATCCACTGCCAAATTGACTGGTTTATTCCTGTCCACCTGGTTGTTATAAGAATACCCTTGGGTAAAACCAACAAGAAATAACACGGTGGTCAGCCATTTAATCAAAGCTGGCATCCTCGCAACAGTCTCTTTCGACGCACAACATACAAGATTATCCCTACTTCTATTAGCGTTAAATAAGTTCCAGCCATGACATCACTTAAATAATGATAGGTTAGTAAGATACGCGAAAAAACCACCAGTAACCCGGTAAGAATCCAATAAAACCAGTGCTTTGGAAAGAGTATACTTAATCCAAACATCAAACCCATGATGGTCGTCGTGTGGCCTGAAGGGAAGGACCAATACACCGTGTTGGTATGATACCCATAAAAACCATAAAGCTTGTATTTAAAAAATTGATCGGGGCGTGCACGACCCAATATAATTTTTAATACAACACAGATGATGTTGGGGATAAAAATGCAAAACCACAAAAACCAACTGCGATCTTCATAGGTTTTATTTCGATAAACATATCGGAAAAAAAGACCGAGAACGAGAAAAATAACCAAATACATAGTGACCCAACCCAAGCGAGTGAGCCAACGAATCCAATAAAGCGATTGCATGAATTCCACACTATGGAAATAATATGCAACGGGTTTGTCAAGATAGAACATCGAAAAAATAAGCAATCCTAAAAAACACAACACCACCCATGGTTTTCGTGCCACAGCAAATAAGCGATCAAATGTTATCATTTTTTCTCCATATAGGTCTTACTTTTCTTTCGTTAGAGGGACAAAAAACTTAGCAATGTCTTCATCGGTAAGCGCCATGGTTTTGGTGATATGGCTTGATAAAATTCCCTCAAATAATTGCCGTTTCTTTTCCTGCATTCCTAAAATAGCCTCTTCAACCGTACCCGTACTAATTAGTTTATAAACAAACACCGGTTGATCTTGGCCAATACGATGGCTTCGGTCCGTTGCTTGATCTTCAACTGCCGGATTCCACCAGGGATCATAATGAATGACCGTATCCGCACGGGTCAGATTCAATCCTGTTCCACCCGCTTTTAAACTAATTAAAAAAATGGGTGCTTTACCTGCCTGAAAATCTCGAACCACAGTCTGCCTGTTTTTCGTCTGTCCCGTCAACTTCAAATAGTGATACTGTCGATCAATTAATTCCGCTTCTATCAATTTGAGCATGGAAGTAAATTGTGAAAAAACCAATACGCGACGTCCCTCATCCATTAAATTATCTAACAAATCCATTAAACTCGCTAATTTGACCGACGTCCCATGTGCCATCGATGCCTCTGGCAAGGATAATAAACGCGGATCGCAACAAACTTGCCTTAATTTAAGAAGCGCATCTAACAGTACGATATGGCTTTGACCCACCCCTTGCATGGCAATGACTTCACGAACCTTCTTTTCCATACTCATGCGAATCGCTTCATACAAATCTCGCTGTGCTCCAGTCAACTCGAGCATGATGGTCATTTCTGTTTTAGGTGGCAACTCTTGAGCCACTTCATTTTTAGTTCGACGTAACATAAAGGGACTAATTCGCCCAATTAACAACTCCCGCTTGGCACTATCCGCATGCTTTTCTATGGGGAGTCTAAAAAATTGACGAAATTGTTTTGCATCTCCCAATAAACCAGGCATTAAAAAATGAAATAATGACCAGAGCTCGCCTAAATGATTTTCCAGCGGCGTCCCAGTGAGACATAATCGATGTTGTGCTTTAATTTGTTGAACAATTTGGGTTGTTTTGGTTCGAGAATTTTTAATGAGTTGAGCTTCATCCAAGATGAGATAACAAAAAGCATACTCTAAAAATCGTGCTTTATCGCGCTGGATTAAACCATACGTAGAGATGATCAAATCGTAATCGTCAAAATGATCCTGATGTCGATACAAGCCATGAAAGACCAATACTCGAAGCTCTGGTGTAAACCGCTTGACCTCATCAAACCAATTACCAACCAAACTGGTTGGTGCCACGATCAAACTAGCTTTCTTAAGACGACCAGCGTCTTTCTCATATTGTAAATGAGCCAATGTTTGGATGGTTTTACCAAGGCCCATGTCATCAGCGAGTACCCCTCCAAATTGGCAGGTTCGTAAACATTGAAGCCAGTTTAAGCCTTCTTGTTGGTAATCACGAAGTGTCGTGAGCAACCCTTTTGGGGGGGAAACCATTGGCAACGCCGCTCTTTTAGCCAATTGTTGCAAACTCTCTAGTATGTCACCATGATGATTCCAACGCAAAGAAGTCGCAGCCATGGCCTGTTCGGCTTCTTTTATAAGCATCAGTTGATACCTTTGCAACAAAAGAGATGAAGACTCTACGATGGGTTTCTTCCCGTATTGTAATAATAAGCGTAATAACGGCTTGATTCGGCCAAGGGAGATTTGCAGAATTTTCCCAGCCGCCAGAGGCAATTTAACCAGTTGGCTATCGGGCAAATGTTCTAAAACATGATCATCATAACGCGTAATCAAATCCACAATCAAAGGGACGATATCAACCGTTTTACCATCGACGAGAAAACCCAGTTGATATGAAAAAAAATCCTGGCCTTGTTCAGAAAGCTCAGAATACCATTCCACATCATCTACCTTGATGACTTCTAACTCATTCGAAGCATGATAGCCATTGGTAATCATCGCGCGTGCGGGAGTAACAATCGGGCCTAATTCTTCACGACGTTGGAGGGCATAAAGTGAGGCGGCGGCGTGTTTACAATTTTTATGGTATCGACAACTACAGCGAGAAAAACTCGTAGGCCATGATTTTAAATCAATATGCACATCATAAATTTGATTGGAACTGCCTTTGACGCGAGCTTTTAATAAACCATCACTCAAGCGTATATTTAAAACATGACCATTCTGCATATAATCCTGGCCGAGTGCTAGCACGGTAGCTGGAAAAACATCAACCATCCGTAACAAAGCAGCTTTTAACATAAACATCTACCCGAAAGACCAAACGCTTATTTTAAACTAAAAATGGAGATATATGCTCGATTTAATATAGAATAACTTTACTGTGACCCTTATTCATGAAAAATCCATGCCATCATCCTTAACATTACTCATGGCACAAATAAATCCAACCGTGGGTGCTATTGCACAAAATAAGCAAAAAATAATTGATATTATTCAATCGAATCAACACGATCACGACATCATTATTTTCCCCGAACTAGCCCTTACGGGTTACCCACCAGAGGATTTGCTGTATCGAAAAGAATTATTTTTACAAGTGGAAGACGCGCTAGAAGATATTAAAAAGATCACCAACAAGGCACATGTCATTGTTGGCCACCCAGTCAGGGAAGGCGAACATCTTTACAATGCGTTAACCGTGTTTCACAAAGGGATGGCTGTTACCACTTATTACAAACAGCACCTCCCCAATTACGGTGTATTCGACGAAGCGCGATATTTTACCAAAGGACCCGCAACTCCCTGCCTACTCAACATAAACAACTACCTAGTTGGTTTTTGCATCTGTGAGGACCTTTGGCACCCGGGACCGATGGAAAGTCTTATGGAACAAAACGTCGATCTGGTGATCGGCATTAATGCCTCTCCCTTTGAGAATATCAAATACGCGCTACGAGAAACCCTTCTTCGCAATTACACCAAAAGCCGGTTGGTTATGGTTTACGTCAATCAAGTAGGTGGGCAAGATGAGTTGGTTTTCGATGGCCAATCGTTGGTGATGAATGCCAATGGCACCATTGCTGCTCGTGCTGCTGCGTTTAAAGAAGAGTTGCTCACTGTTCATCTAAAGGGCAATTCCATAAAAAGCAACATCACTCCGTTATTAGATAATAACCGATTGATTTATGAGGCCTTGATTTGTGGGCTTAGAGACTATGTAGAAAAAAATAAATTTAAAGGCGTCTTGCTCGGATTATCCGGTGGGATTGATTCTGCTTTAACATTATCTATTGCCGTAGATGCCCTCGGCCCCTCTCGAGTCAAAGCAGTGATGATGCCCTCTTGCTTTACCTCTCCAATCAGTTTAGAGGAAGCAGAACGTCAGGCAACCCTCTTGCAAGTAGATTATTTAACCCTTCCCATTGAACCAACCTTTAACAGCCTTTTAAAAACCCTGGCCCCTGCGTTCAAAGGATTGCCAGAGGATTCAACCGAGGAAAACTTGCAAGCAAGAATCCGTGGTACCTTACTCATGGCCTTGTCTAATAAAACGGGCTTCTTACTTTTAAGTACCAGTAACAAAAGTGAAACGGCCGTGGGGTATTGCACACTTTATGGTGACATGGCAGGAGGATTTGCTCCACTAAAAGACGTGCTAAAAACCACCGTCTATGCCCTGGCACATTATAGAAATAGCCTGTCTCCAAACATTCCCCCACAAGTCATCACGCGCGCACCGTCTGCAGAACTTAAATATGACCAAACTGATCAAGACAGTTTGCCTGATTATGCGACGCTTGATGGTATCATCAAAGGCTATATGGAAGATGGGCTTCAAGCAGAAGAGATCCTCGCATTCGGTTACGAAGAACACGAGGTCTATCGAATCATAAAACTCATTCAGGCCAATGAGTTTAAACGCCATCAAGCACCACCAGGAACAAAAATTACCCCCTGTTCTTTCGGGCGTGATTGGCGTTATCCAATTACTTCTGGTTTTCATCTTGCAAAATAGAGCCAAATCGTTAACATGGAAGTAGTTTTTTTAATGAAGGGACCTCATGAAATACGTCGTTGCAATCTTAACATTACTCACCTCAAGTCTTTCAACAGCCGCAGTACCCATTGAAGGATGGTATTCAAGCCTTTATGGAGGCTATGTTTATTTGCCAAACAACATCAAGAATACCAATGCCGGTGTTTATTTGTCCAATGCAACCTATAGGCCAGGGTTTGATGCTGGTGGTAGCCTTGGCTTCAAGAGCACGCCGATGCGCTATGAAGGGGAGCTGACCTACCTAAGAGCCGACGTCAACAAATTTAATGCCGATTTTATCAGACAAACTGGTGTTACCGGGAATAGCAGTGCATTTTTTGCCATGGTCAACGTCTTTTATGACTTTCGATCAGTCCTTCCGTCCATTCAACCCTACCTGGGTGGAGGCATTGGTTATGGCTGGGTCAATGCCAAACTAAATAGCAATGGACCTACCTACGCGTTGGGATTTAGTGGTTCTAATTGTGAATTCTCCTATCAAGGTGCTGCAGGATTAACATACAATTTTGCGGAAAATTACGCATTAACGCTGGGCTATCGTTACATCGCCACCTTAAATGCCAATGAATTGGGTAAATTCTTTCAAGCCAATCTAGCGAATGTCGGGATTGTTTATCGATTTGAAGAAAATCGTTATAAGTAATTTAGGAAAGGATATGAAATGAAATTTTTATTAAGACAACTCGGATTGGTGTTCATCTTGCTTGCAAGCTCCGGTGTTTATGCGGTGAACCCCGTCCCTGGATGGTATGGTGGCTTGATGCTCGGCGTTTCACAAACACCCAATATTATTTTTCCAGTCATCGACTATCCCAGCATCCTCCCTTACCCAGACGCTAAATTAGCCTACCGTATCTTTGGTGATTTTGGACTATATGGAGGGTACCGATATTGTCACTTTCGAGGAGAGCTGCAATTTCTTATTAACAATAACCACTATAACTACTTAGAATATGGCCCGTTTATTGTCTATACCCCCACAAGCAGCACCACGTTGCGTATGAAAGGCCAAACCACGACCGCGGCTTTCATGTTAAATGGCTTTTACGATATTTATACCCCAGATACAGAAACGTCTTTTGTACCCTATGTTGGAATTGGCTTTGGCTATGCTGAGGTTAAAAATAATGTTAAATTTTACTACAATAATATTGTCGTTCCAAACAGCATTCTCTCACGATCCTCCTCAGCAACTGCCGCTCAAGGGATTGTGGGTTTAAGTTACTTCCTTGATGATTTTGCCTCCTTCGGCCTTGACTACCGCTATTTTACAACCGATAAAGTACAACCGTTTAATCAACGTTTAATCATCAACTCCATTAATTTGTCATTCACAGGCGGTTTCGATGCAAGCTAAACCCACCTATCAACTGCTTCCTTCTTTACTTTCAGCCGATGTGACTCGTCTTGGTGACGAAGTATCTGCCGTAATGGATGCTGGGGCGGACATGATTCACTTTGATGTGATGGACAATCACTACGTTCCCAATGTAACGTTTGGCCCCCTCTTTTGCCACGCGCTTCGTGTACGATTCAAGACTGTCCCCATTGATGTGCACTTGATGACCAGCCCCGTTGATGCGTTAATTGCCGATTTTGCGAAGGCAGGGGCGTCACGTATCAGCATTCATCCTGATGCCACTATTCATCTGGATCGAAGTTTACAATTAATCAAATCGTTGGGCCTTAAAGCTGGGCTTGCGTTAAACCCATCTACCTCCTTAGAGGTTATCAAATGGTGCCTACATCGACTGGATTTTGTTCTCATTATGACGGTTAACCCAGGGTTTGGCGGCCAGTCACTCATTGAGGCGATCCTTCCAAAAATAGAAGAATGCCATGTTTCCTACTCTTCCTTACCAATTTGTGTAGATGGAGGCGTTACGCCTGAGAACATCCTTTCACTCGCCAAGGCTGGAGCTACGCAATTTATTGCAGGTTCTGCCATCTTTAGCACCAACGATTATGCTAAAACCATCACTCTTTTTCGCAATGCTTTAAAATGAAGAGTCATCACTTTAAACGATACTCCCTGTTCCCTTTCGTTTTCCTATTCGCAACCGCCGTCTTAGGAGATAGTGGAAAGGCATACCTCGATAAGTTTTCTCACTACTTAGAATGGAGTCAACATCTTCCTAAAACCCCGGATGAAGCGTTTATAAATTTTATCAATGATCAATCCCCTCTTTCCTCAAAACTTCGCGAAAAATGGTTATACCAATTAGCTTACAACAAAGATTGGGTGAGTTATCTTAAATACTACCAACCGTCAAACGACCTCGGGTTGCAATGTTATAAAGAATTGGCATTGTATCAACGAGGAAAAATACAAGAAGCCGTCAGTACGGCTAAAAATATCTGGCTTAGCGGCAATCCCATCCCCTCTCTTTGCAACCCACTTTTCGCTTTACTGATTAAAAATAAATACATCAGCGAAAATTTAATAGCCACCCGAATCCACTTGGCTCTTGAAAAGAACAACTTGCCCTTGGCACTCTATTTATTAAAACAATATTCCCCTTCAAGACAGCATGATCTTCAGACCCTCACCGCCATCCATAAAAATCCAACACGCATTTTAGGGTTAACACCCGGCGGTTTAAACACTGATTTTTACCTTTACGGTTTAAATCGTTTAGTTGTTATTAATATGGATAAAGCGATCAGTCATTGGAAGTTGGCGAAAACTCGACAAATGTTGAACCATCCTGCCGAGCAGCATTTTTTAGCAACCATGGCAGAGTACAAAGCCTTACGGGATCAACCCGATGCCAAAGCCTGGTTTAACAAAGTCAATCCAACGTTTTACACCGATTCTCTGCTCAATGCAGAAATTCGTTACGCATTAAAAAACCAAGACTGGCCCCACGTATTAACGGTCATTCGCCACTCTCCAGACAAAGAAAACCCTTGCTGGCAATATTGGATAGCCCGCGCCAAAGAAGCGTTAGGCCATAAAGATGAAGCGTTTGCCATCTATGAAACACTGTCGCATTCCAGAAACTATTATGGATTTTTAGCAAGCTTAAGAATGAATCGCTCATTTAGCTTTGAAAATGAACAGGCCACGAGCAGCCTGGCTGCTTTGAAGGCCTATCAACCCTTCACGAATAAAATAAAAGCCCTCTATCTTTCTAAGCAACTGTCTCAAGCATCACGATTACTCAATGACTTTATCATTGAATTACCTAAAACCGAACAAAGCGCGCTCGCCTATTGGATTAGTAACGACTTAAAATGGCATGGCAAATCCGTGTATTTGTGCAACAATGATCAACTATCTAACCAGCTTTCGCTTCGGTTTCCTTTGGCCTATCAAAACACCATCATGACTTATTCTAAAACCTACGCCATTCCAAAAGAATTTATTTATGCCATCATCCGACAAGAAAGTGCCTTTCGGGATGACGCGGTGTCGTCGGCTGGCGCTTCAGGTCTGATGCAACTCATGCCCACCACAGCAAAAATAGTCTCTAAAACCGAACGGATCGCTTATTCAAATCAAAAGCAACTGTTTTCTTCAAGCAAAAACATTAATATCGGTGTTGCTTATTTACAACAATTAGCCAAAAGTTTCCAGAATCACCCGATTTTAATGGCTGCTGCTTACAATGCAGGCCCCAAGCAAGTCCGATTTTGGATGAAAAACCATCCACCAAAAGAAATGGATTTGTGGATAGAGACACTGCCCTGGGTGGAAACTAGAAATTATTTAAAAAATGTCATTGCATTTTATGCCGTGTATCAATATCGTCTCCATGAAAAACCCAATTTAAAGCCTTTCATGGAAGGCGTGTCATTTAATTAACGTTGACTCAACCCTTCCCATAGACTTTAAAAGGACGACGTCTATGAGCTGGTTGTGCTTGATTGGTTCGCAAAGCGTTAATGGCTTTATTTGTGTCGTTAATGTCTTCAGTAACCACAAGAATCTGATTTTCCAGGAGTTCTGCATCAGTCATAGCTAATAAGTGGGCGTCAAAATCTGGGCTTTTCAATGACTGTTTATCATTTTCACGATCAGCCATTAAATAATATTTTCGATCCCTAACGTTCAATAAAGCAACGAAATCAAACTCTGCCCGCATATGGCAGCAAAGAGCATCAATGAACTTTGGGTGATGTCTAATTCTAGTAAACCTCTTCTCTAACGCCGAATCAATGCTTTGGACAACAGATCTAAATTTACCCTGGGTTGTTGCCGCTACATATTGTTCAGATTTAAGCTGACGATTTTTTAACTTTGAATACTCCAATTCTTTTGAATAAAGGTCACGCTGATCTTGAGTCACTGTCTTTGGAAGTACCGTTAATAAGGTACTATAAAAGGCTATCTTCAATTTTTCGTTGCTATCTTCTAACAAATAAATAAAAGAATAGTACAATGGATGGTGATGATCAGATAATATTTGGTGAGCGATGGGAACACCTGCGCTATCAAGATCACAACCAGCTAGAGGGTCTAGTTTCAAAATCTCCATCAAACAATCCCATTTATCTAATTTAAAACAAGCAACCGCAAGCGATGGATAGGTCTCCTCCCCAAAATTGAGCAAAACATCATTTGCAAGGTTCGCCGTCCTCAACATAAAGGATAACGAGCTTATATTATTTGTTTGAATCGCCCGTGACAAATCCATTGGTAGCAAGCAGTCATAAAACATAGGCAATTTAGAAGCTTGAGTCAACTGTTGTTCACCACCTTCATCAAGGAGTGTTCGCAAGCATGTGGAACCCGTCTTAATTAAAAGACGCCTAATTCCAGACCATTTAAAATAATTTTCTTCACTACCCACAAAATTCATTTCATTAGTAAAAATTTCCCAAATCTTTATCAGTTCGTCTATATGCTGCTCAGGATATCTCTTGAAACCAGGCAGGTTTGATAGCCGTTTATTTAATGTAATGGGATCAATTTTTTTTCGTGCAGGATTTGCAAGCGCACTTGCTATGCGTGCTGTTGAACTTTTTTTCTTCTTTGTTGGTGGTGCTGGCAGATCTGCCTCGTCTGGAACATCTAATGAACTAGATGCAGAAGCGCCAGCAGAGACTTTGACTACTTGTGTGCGGTTAAATGCTTCTATAGCACCTTCAAGAAACTTACGAATACCCGGATAAAACGGATCACCTGAGAGCTTGACTAAATCATCGACGACAGGCAACATCTCTTGTAATTTTTGCAGATAATCCGGCGTTGGGTTCACAGATAATTCACTAGCCTGCTGTTCAAGTTCATCAAACTGGCGTTTTTTTTCAGCAAAAGAAACAGTTAATTGGTCCCTGATTGGATAAATATACTGACGCACACACCTGTTCGCCAAATCCACCCAAAATCCATTATCTAATTCATCACTGTCCTGCGTTTGATATTTTCCTGTTGCAATCTGTTTAGCCAAAACGGGGGGATTGGTTATACGACCGTTTGTATCAAAAAAAACATGTACCCTATAGATGGTGCCCTTCACTGGGAAATAGGCTGTATAATGATAAGCACTGAGCTGAGGATTTAACTTGAAATCTTTGTCATAAATTGACAAATGACTGGTTGAAATCTGACAGTGATTACCCTGAAAAGGAAAACTTGTGTCTTTAATTGGGGGCGTAATCATAAAATAGGGCGCATGATTTTGTTTATTTTCTCCAAGCTTTGCTTTCCATTGGCTTGCAATGTCAGGATTTTTGGACAGATATTCAAATAATTCATTTTTTGCCATAAAAATGCGCCTTATTAATTAATAATGGCTGAATTATACACAAAGGAATCAATATTTAAAAGTACTTTATCGGATTACGAATGAAAATCGCCATCTTACGCATCAATGCCTCCCGTAAATTCACAGGCACTTATATACCCATTCGACCTGAAAATGTTATTATTAAAGCCGTCTTAGTTAAAACTACCTGGGGTTCCTTCATTGTCAATACTTCGACTTATTCTTGCCGATCAACTCAGTGAATCGCTCGCAAGCTTAACAAATGTCGATAAAGAACAGGATGTTATTTTTTTCTGTGAAGTCATGACAGAAGCAACTTACGTCGCCCACCATCCCAAAAAAATTGCTTTTTTATTTGCCGCGATGCGCCATTTTGCAGAAACACTTAAAAAACAAGGTTTTAATGTTCGATACACGAGATTAAATGATCCAGCCAATACTGGCAGTTTTAATGGCGAAATAACTCGTGCAACCAACGAGCTCAACCCTCAAAAGATCATTCTCACTCATCCAGGCGAATGGAGAGTACTTGAGATGATGGCTCAATGGGAAGACAGGCTGGGCATTCCCGTTGACATTTTAGAAGACCATCGTTTTTTATGCAATCACGAGACCTTCCGTGCATGGGCAGCCGGGAAAAAGCAATTGCGCATGGAATTTTTCTACCGTGAGATGCGCAAAAAGCATCAACTATTGATGGATCCTGATGGCAACCCCGAGGGTGGCCAGTGGAATTATGACAAAGAAAACCGTAAACCACTTAAACCCAACAGGACTATTCCAAAACGTTTAACTCATAAAAAATCAAAGATTACCAAAGACGTTCTCAACCTCGTTGAGATACAATTTGCAGATCATTTTGGCTCGCCAACCCCCTTCCACTACGCCGTTACTCGTTCCCAAGCATTGGTGGAGCTGGAGCATTTTATCGACAATGTTCTTCCTTTTTTCGGTGATTATCAAGATGCCATGATGCTCGGGGAGCCTTATCTATTCCATTCTCTGCTTTCATCCTACCTGAATGCTGGCTTATTGTTGCCATTGGAAGTGTGCCAAAAAGCAGAACAGGCCTATCGTGCAAACAAAGCGCCGCTGAATGCCGTGGAAGGATTTATCCGACAGATCCTAGGCTGGAGAGAATATGTCCGGGGTATTTATTGGCACCATATGCCAAAGTATGCCGCGCTAAATTATTTTAATGCCACATTACCTCTGCCCGCGTTTTATTGGGGTGAGGAAACGAAAATGGTCTGTATCCGCGAGGCAGTTCGCCAAACAAAAGATCAGGCCTACGCCCATCATATTCAGCGTCTCATGATTACTGGTAACTTTGCACTACTTGCAGGCTTGGATGTGCGCCAAGTCCAGGAATGGTATCTCGCTGTTTACTCAGACGCCTATGAATGGGTAGAAATGCCAAATACACTTGGAATGGCATTGTTTGGGGATGGAGGGATCATGGCCAGCAAGCCCTACGCGGCCAGTGGAAAATACATCCATCGCATGAGCAATTATTGCGAAACATGCCAATACAACCCCAACGAAATGACTGGCGACACAGCCTGTCCATTTAATGCACTATACTGGGATTTTCTAGCACGCCATGAAAGCAAATTGCGTGGAAATCAGCGCATGCCTTATGTGTTTGCAACATGGGATAAATTTGGTTCAGAAAAACAAAAAAAAATCAGGGAGCAGGCAAGGGTTGTTCTACAACGCATGCAGGATAAACAATTATAAAAACTAGTTTCAATTCCATTTCTAAAAATAGATGCGCAGAGCCAAACATAGACAAATAGTAATCAAGCTGTTAGTATTTTTGTTTTGCTCGGTATTGCTAGTGGATGTCATCCACCCAATCGATGCAAAAATCCTCATCACCATAAATACTCAAAGAGGGCACAATAGTAATGGCTAAAATAACACCCCAAAAATCGTCAACCCTTCAGTCAATCATGCCCTGGATAGTATGGGGCTTGGCCTGCCTTTTTTATTTTTACGAATGCTTATTGCAAGTATCCCCCAGTGTGATGAGTAATGAGCTGATGCGTGACTTTTCAGTCACCAGTCAAACACTTGGGGTTTTAGTAGGCATTTACTTTTATTCTTATGCTCCCATGCAATTACCGGCAGGGATCTTACTGGATTTTTTTGGACCACAGCGACTGCTCACCATAGCAACCACTATTTGTGCCTTAAGTACCATCGCCTTTGGACTGACTGAAAATTTTTATACTGCTTGTATCGCACGTTTAATGATTGGACTCGGCTCTGCCTTTGCAGTGGTCGGCACCATGAAATTTGCCGTTAATTGGTTTGCACCAGAACGCTTTTCATTGCTAACTGGCTTGATGGTAACAATTGGGATGTTGGGTGCTATCGGTGGTGAGGCACCACTTGCTCTTTTAATTGATAATTTTGGCTGGCGGCACAGCCTGATAATCATGGGTAGCATCGGCCTAGTCCTCGCACTTTTGATTTACATTATTGCAAAAGATGCCCCCAATCATCCAAACCCACATCCTACTGATGCAGCCGATACAACAGAAGAGCCCCTACTCCAAAGTTTATGGGCCCTCCTAAAAAACAAGCAACTGTGGCTTGTTGCAACCTATGGTGGGTTGATGTACATGGCAACACCAATTTTCTGTGGCCTGTGGGGTGTCCCTTTCATTATGTTTAAAACACAGCTTGCTAAAGCCTCTGCAGCGAATTATATTTCCCTTATTTTTATTGGCTGGGCCGTTGCAAGCCCACTATGGGGAATTTTTTCAAATCGCATTGGACGTCGTAAACCGCCGATGTTGATTGGTTGTCTAGGCGCAATCATTACAAGCAGCTTATTCATCTTTGCCCCCCTTCAAGCCGGCCCCCTTTTGCAAGGACTACTATTTGCATTTGGTGTTTTTTCTGCGGGGTTTTTATCGGCTTTTGCTATAGCAAAAGAAATATGTTCTAAAAAATACGTGGCCACTGGATTGAGTTTCATGAACATGATGAACATGATAGGGATAGCAATAGGGCAACCCGCCATCGGCTTTATACTTGATAGATATTGGCTTGGTGAAATGGCCGACAAGGTTCGTGTTTACCCAATGAAGGCCTACCATGTTGGCTTGTCCTTCTTACCCTTGGGCATGATCATTGCTCTGCTCATTCTGCCGTTTATCCGGGAAACTTATTGCAGAAACATAGAAGACGACTCCAATTAAGAGAAAATCATGTTAAAAAAATTATACATTAAAACCAATGGTTGCCAAATGAACGAATACGATTCGTCAAAGATGGCAGATGTTTTACACGCCTCCCATGGCCTTGAAAAAACCAACGACATTCATGATGCGGATGTCATCCTTTTAAATACCTGTTCTATCCGAGAGAAGGCAGAAGACAAGGTCTTTTCACAACTAGGGCAATGGCGTGATTATAAGCAGAAAAACCCTCACGTCATCATTGGGGTTGGCGGCTGTGTTGCAAGCCAAGAAGGTGGCGATATTTTAAAACGAGCCCCCTATGTCGATTTGGTCTTCGGCCCACAAACTCTCCATCGCCTTCCTGCTTTACTCGAAGAACGATTGCAATCGAAAAAGCCCGTTGTTGATATTCGCTTTCCTGAAATTGAAAAATTTGATCATTTACCGGCACCGC
>Ga0214923_10001233_pt1 | contig 36894 bp, 31 predicted proteins | sample LL1510_MetaG_FD_177993 | JGI IMG/M metagenome (GOLD analysis project Ga0214923, IMG submission 177993) | Freshwater microbial communities from Lake Lanier, Atlanta, Georgia, United States - LL-1510 | ecosystem: Environmental > Aquatic > Freshwater > Lake | place: USA: Georgia | collected...
AATGTTTCTTTCGATGTATTCAGAGCTCGAGCTATGGTCGTAATTTCTGAATCTGTCTTTGGTAGAAACTCGTGAAGAGGGGGATCCAAAAGGCGTACGGTAACTGGAAACCCTTTCATTTCACGAAAAATGGCTTTGAAATCTTCTTTCTGCATTGGAAATATTTTTTGAAGCGCAGATTCTCGTTGCTTTCTCGATTCTGCGAGAATCATTTCTCGAACCGCCATAATTCGAGACTCTTCAAAAAACATATGTTCGGTTCGACACAGGCCAACGCCTTCGGCACCAAATCCCCTCGCCACTTTCACGTCGTTCGGAGTTTCGGCATTTGCACGTACTTTCATTGTGCGAATTTCATCCACCCACTTCATGAATTCTTTGAAATACTCATCGAGCTGGCTATTAATAGTCGGAACATGTCCGACAATGACTTCGCCCGTTCCCCCATCAATCGTGAGAATATCTCCTTTACGAACCACATTTCCAGCTACTGTAAACAGCTGATTCTTGTAATCGATGTTAATAGTGCCACACCCCGCAACACAGGGTTTTCCCATACCCCGAGCGACTACAGCAGCGTGAGATGTCATTCCACCTAAAGCAGTCAGAATCCCTTCCGAAGCATCCATACCCCCAATGTCTTCAGGAGAGGTTTCATGACGAACAAGAATCACTTTCTTGTTTTTCTTGCGGCACTCTTCAGCTTCTTCTGAGGAGAAAACAACTTCTCCTGAAGCAGCTCCTGGAGAAGCGGGCAGTCCTTTTGCGATCACTTCTTTCGGATGTCTGGGGTCTAACCTCGGGTGAAGTAACTGTTCCACTTGGGCTGGTGTCACCCGCATGGTGGCTTCTTTTGAAGTGATGAGGCCTTCTTTCACCATGTCGACGGCAATTCTCACGGCTGAATTAGCAGTTCTCTTTCCCGTTCTCGTCTGAAGCATAAAGAGCTTACCTTGCTGGATGGTAAACTCGATGTCCTGCATATCCCGATAATGCTTTTCCAAAGTTTGGTAGGTTTTTACAAGTTCCTGGTAAGCTTTGGGCATTAATGATTCCAAATTCGGCAAATCAGAACCATTTGCGGATTCTTTATTGATTGGACAGGGGGTTCGAATACCCGCCACGACATCTTCTCCCTGAGCATTTGCCAAATATTCGCCGAAGAATCTCTTTTCGCCAGTCGAGGGATCCCTTGTGAATGCAACCCCAGTGGCGCAGTCATCGCCCATGTTGCCAAATACCATCGCCTGAACATTCACGGCAGTGCCCCACTCTTCGGATATTTTATGAATGCGGCGGTAACTAATCGCCCGAGCTGAATCCCAAGATGAGAACACAGCGGAAATGGCTCCCCAGAGCTGGGCCTTGGGATCCATGGGAAACGGTTTTCCCGTTTCCATGAGAACTACTTTCTTAAATTCGGTCACCAGGTTTTTCAGCGCTTTTGCGGATAACTCAGAATCGGATTTAACCCCTTCTTTTCGTCTTTCCTGCTCTATCAGATTTTCAAAATGGTGGGGGGGCACTCCTAAAACAACATCAGAGTACATCTGAATGAATCTTCGAAAGGAATCTTGGGCAAATCTTTCATCTGCTTTTTTGGAAAGCCCCGTAACTGTCTCCTCATTGAGCCCCAAGTTGAGCACTGTATCCATCATCCCAGGCATGCTGACTCTAGCCCCAGAGCGAATGGACAAAAGCAGAGGATTTTCTTTGTCAGCAAATCGAGCCCCCATTATTTTCTCAACTTTTGAGAGCGCTTCAGTCACGGCACTCTCAAGGCCCTGGGGATAACTCTGCTTGTTTTTATAAAAATAGGTACAGACTTCTGTGCTGATAGTGAATCCTGGAGGAACAGGAAGCCCGAGGCTTGTCATCTCCGCCAGATTAGCCCCTTTCCCGCCCAGAAGGCCCTTCATCTCTTTGCTGCCTTCGGCCTTTCCTTCTCCAAAGAAGTAGACTGTCTTTTGCAAACTTCCTCCTTAAGATTCTAAATACTTCGCTAAATATTCAACCACTTTGTCCATCGCCACTCGATCTTGAGTCATCGAATCTCTATGACGAATAGTCACTGCTTGATCTTTCGATGTATCACCGTCGATCGTGATACAAAACGGAGTACCGGCTTCATCTTGACGACGATAACGCCTTCCGACTGCTCCCTTATCGTCATAGAAAGTGTTCCACCGTTTTTTTAGTACTTTGAAAATCTGCTCTGCAGTTTCTGGCATCCCATCTTTATTAACCAGCGGAAAAACCGCCGCTTTTATGGGAGCGATTCGTGGATGGAATCGAAGAACCGTTCGTTCCGCCTCTTCTTCATAGGCATCTACGAGAAAAGCTAGAGTTGCCCGATCAGCACCTGCCGAAGGCTCAATCACATAAGGGAAATAACGCTGATTGAGAGCTTGATCAAAATAGCTGAGATCTTTTTTGCTAAATTCTGAATGGCGCTTCAGATCATAATCTGTTCGGTTTGCAATTCCTTCGAGCTCTGCACAACCAAATGGGAAATCATATTCAATATCAGCACAACCGGCTGCGTAGTGAGCTAACTCTTCTTTAGCATGCTCCCTCAAATGGAGACGTTCTTTCTTTATTCCGTATTTTAGATACCAATTGTAGCGCTCTTCTTTCCAATACTGAAACCACTTGGGGGCTTCGGATGGATTACAAAAGAACTCCATTTCCATTTGTTCAAATTCTCTGGAACGGAAAGTAAAGTTTCTCGGATTGATTTCATTTCGAAAAGCTTTTCCAATCTGGGCAATTCCAAAAGGTACCTTCACTCTGCAGGTGTTAACGATATTATCAAAGTTCGCAAAAATACCTTGGCACGTCTCAGGTCGGAGATAAGCAACGCTTGAACTATCTTCCAAAGCCCCCACATGAGTTTTGAACATCAAATTGAAATGCCTCACTTCAGTGAACTTGTTCTTTGAACCACAGGTGGGGCATTGGTTATTAACAATATGATCTGCTCTGAACCGACCCCGGCATTGTAAACAGTCGACCATCGGATCAGTAAATGACTGAACGTGACCCGAGGCCTCCCAGACTTTCGAATTCATTAAGATTGAACAATCAACCCCTTCAACATCTGTTCGACTCAAGACGGTGTCTTTCCACCAAAGTTCTTTGATGTTTCTTTTGAGTTCCACCCCGAGCGGACCGTAATCCCAACATCCGTTCAAGCCTCCATAAATTTCGCTTGATTGAAAAATAAATGCCCGGCGACGACACAAAGACACCAGGCTTTGCATTTTTTGCTCTTGTGGATTTTTTGACATGCTTTCTCCGAACCTTAGCCCTGAAAAATAACACAGGGCTATTAGAATGCCAATAAATAGAGCTGTTTAGCACCTTTTAAAATCTGAAAATAATGGCCCGTAAATGATGAAGGAATGGAAAAACAATGAACGCTAAGGCCGGAGGAAGAAAAAAGAATAAAAGACAAAGACCCGCCCGAAGTGGAGCTGTCCTGAGGTGGGCTTCAATATCTCTTTCTAAATCACGACGAAGGGTTTTAGAAAAAGCCTGAATGGCAGGAGTCAGGCTGGCTCCCCGGCTGTAGAGCTGCCGGAGCACCCCGAAAGTGAAGCGATAGGTTTTTAGGTTAAATGATTTCTCCAGATCCCACAAAATAGCGTTCATTGATTGCTGAACATCCGGTTTTCCAAATAACTCCGAGGACTCGGTTGCCTCATTCCATGCATAGAACAAGTCATACCCAACAGAGACATAAAGCGCTAACACATCAAAAAAAAGTAAGAGCCTTTTTTTTAGTAAAACCGATTCACGCTTCGAAGTACCCATATCCCGATTCCTTCCCAAAAAAGAATGAATAATAAAAGAATCTTTCCGCTTAGCGATCGCATCGCTTGTTCCATCATTTCTGGTTGGAAGGTCCAGCAAACAAAGCACAGAATCCACGGAATCACCGAAGCAGCAAATGCTTGAATCCAAATTTCTGATTCTAATCGTTTGAGGCGCTTTTCTGCTTGAAATTCAACGTCAAGGAGTTGGAGCAGGCTATCGACCAAAGGACTCAAAGCCAATCCCTTCCGGGATGCCTGCTCAATCAGAATTAAGGAGCGATAAACCCACTCGCCTGGGCTTTTATCCTCCAATTTCTTAAAATTTGCTTCTAGTGATTTTCCACTTTGAAACCCTCTAACGATTCGATTTAGCAAGAAGGTTGCTTGAGAGGATGATTCCTGTGAAATGAGCTTTACCGCTAGAGGAAAAGGAGTCCCCACATCGAGAAGACCTTTAATCGCATGTAGCTTAGCCATAAAATCATGAGCTACCTGATTTTTTAATATTCGATATCGACAAGCCGTTACCGCAAAAAATAGGAATGGCAGAACTAAAATGACCAAAAAAGATCCAGCAAAACCCCCCGTTATCATCAAAGAAAGCCCAGCTGATATTGCAGTGCTCCAAACAGAAACTCTTTTAAGAAACTGTTTTTCATGCCTAAAAAACTCAATGGATAGCCAGTCTTGGCTCCTCAACGCCCTCACACTCCAGTCACTGAGCCACCCCGGAAGCAAAAGCGTTAAAAATCCAATCAGGAAAATGCTGAAATAGCCGAAATAGTTAGAGATAAACAATTTCACAATTGAGATTTCTGCAAAGATGAGACCGAAAGGGAGAACATACCATGAGTCGTTCTGTGATTGATGGAAAAACATTGGCCGATGTCTATCTAAGAAGAGTTGAAATGAGTGCGGAGAGGTCAGCACACCTGATCAAAAAAGATGGCAAGTACGAAGGTTTAACCTGGAAGGCCTTGCATGAAAAAGTTTTAGGGATCGTTGAGAATTATCAGAAGCTCGGAATCGTTCCCGGAGACCGGGTTTGTATTTTAAGTAATACGAGATCGGAATGGAACATTTCCGATTTGGCCAACCTTGTCAGCGGTGTGGTTACAGTACCGATTTATCAGTCAAACACAGTAGATGATATTGTTTACATTTTAGATCACAGTTCCCCAAAATTGATTTTTGCAGAGGATGACACCCAAGTAGCTAAACTCCACGATGTCTTCGAGAAGACAGACAAAAAATTGCCGGTAGTGACTTTCGAAGCAAAAAACCCGGTTCGAGAGGGAATGACTTTGGTTTCTTTTGAACAATTCTCACGCTTCAGTGGTAATCAAAAAGTCCATGAAGATCTTATCACCATTGCGGGCACTCTCACCCCAGAGACCATGGCCTCCATTGTCTACACTTCGGGAACAACAGGACGTCCCAAGGGGGTTGTCCTTACCCACTCGAATTTTGCCTCTGAATGTCGCTCGATAATTGATATCTTTGAATTAACTTCTGATGATCGAGTTCTTAGTTTTCTCCCAAATGCCCATATCCTGGGTCGTGTCGAAAGCTTAATGTCGATTTTCTCAGGTTGGGAAATGGCCTACGCCGAAAACCTTAACTCGATATCACAAAATCTACTAGAAGTTAGGCCCACCCTTTTAATCAGCGTCCCGCGCATTTACGAAAAAGTTTATGCGAAGATTCAGGCCGATGTGGCGTCAGCTCCTCCCATGAAGCAGAAAATATTTAATTGGGCGGTCAACATTGGAAGACAGATCGCAAGAATGCGTTCTGAACAATTTCCAATCCCCGTTACCTTACTTGCCAAATACCAGATTGCCGATCGATTGGTTTTCTCAAAAGTTCGAACCAAAATGGGTGGAAGGATCCGGATGACCGTTTCAGGGGGAGCGCCTTTGGCAGCTGAGCTATGTGAATTCTTTCATGCCTGCGGTGTTAAAATTTTGGAGGGATACGGTCTAACCGAAACAACTGCAGCCATTGCAGCGAACTTTCCTGAGGACTACCGGTTTGGGACAGTAGGAAAACCCTTGGGAGATTCCGAATTCAAAATTGCCCCTGACGGGGAAATCCTGGTGAGGGGGGCAGTAGTTTTTAAAGAGTATTATCGAGATCCCGCTGCCACCAAAGCCTCTTTCACTGAAGATGGTTGGTTTTTAACTGGAGACATTGGAGAGATCTCTGATCGAGGTTTTGTTAAAATCACTGACAGAAAGAAGGAACTCATCGTCACCTCCGCTGGGAAAAATGTAGCGCCTCAGAAAATCGAAAACCTTCTGAAGTCTCAGCGATTTATTTCCCAAGTGATTGTCTGCGGCGACAAACAAAAGTTTCTCGGTGCCTTGATCACTTTAAACCAAGAAGACATTTCGAATTGGGCTAAGATATCAGGCATCTCTTACTCAACTTTTGAAGAGCTCATCAAAAAAGAAACCGTCGTCAAGCTCATTGCAGACAAAGTAAAAGCTGTGAATTCTCAATTAGCTAGCTTTGAGACAATTAAGACATTTAAGCTTTTGCCAAAAGATTTCACAACGGAAACGGGAGAGCTCACCCCGTCGTTAAAGCTAAAGCGCAAAGTGATTTTGAATAAGTATCAGAGCAACGTGGAAGAGTTATTCAAATAAGTACGGCTTTACTTTGAGAGAAGCCACAAAAGTAAGGCCGTACCTTTTGGTATTAGAAGCTCATTACGATCTTTTTGAAGTGATCGCCACGCTCCTCAAAGTTTCGGAACATGTCGTGGCTCGCACAGCCTGGTGATAAAAGCACCACATCCCCAGAACGAGATTTTTGATACGCAACATAAACTGCTTCTTCAAAGGTTCCCACTAAGAATGTTTCAGAAAAATCTCCGATAGCTCGATTCATTTTCTCTTTTGCTTCTCCCACGAGAATCAAATTCTTAACATGCCTTCGAACCATTTCGGCCAAAGGACCGTAGTCTTCCCCTTTATCTTTTCCACCAGCAATGAGGATGACTGGCTCTCTGAAACTCTCAAGAGATCTCATCAAAGAAGCAACATTCGTTCCTTTGGAATCGTTGTAGAAGAACACTTGGTTCTTTTTGGCAACAAACTCCATTCGGTGTGGTAACGGTTTGAACTGAATCAGAACTTTCTGAATCGCCTCATTACTAATTCCGGCTAGCTTTGCAGCCAACATGGCGGCTAACTGGTTCTCGCGATTATGAAGACCCCGCAGCAAAGTGCCTTGCAGAGGGAAAACATGATCTTTCCATCGAACGGACTTTAGATGAAGGCCTGCATTTTCGTAAAATGCCCCTTGGAATTTATCCTGATAATGCGCAGGAATTTTCGCTTGGCCGTCTGTAGTGAAATGGAGAACTTTCGGAGAAACCCCCGACAAACTCGACATCAGTTTGCTGTCACGAATGTTCGTGATGATATAGTCCTCTTCCGTCATGTTGTTTTTCAATCGGAGTTTTGCCGCTAAGTAATTCTCAAAACTTCCATGTCGATCCAAATGATCTGGAGCAACATTCAAAAATACAGCCACATGGGGTTTGAAGTCATAGCAACTTTCTAGTTGAAAACTACTGACCTCACAAACGACGTAGTCACATTTGTCTTTTTGAAGAGCATACTCAGAAAGAGGGGTTCCAACATTCCCTCCCAAAAAGGCAGTTTTTCCACCTGCTCTGATCATTTCAGCAATCAAATGCGAAGTGGTGGTTTTTCCATTAGTCCCAGTAATAGCAATAATGGGCTCTTCAATGAACTGAGCAGCGACTTCGATTTCGCTGACTATGGGAATATTACATTTGGCAGCTTGTTGAAGGGGCTTAATGTCCAAAGGAACCCCTGGGCTAACAACGATGAAATCCTGTTCGGTGAAGGTTTTAAGAACATGTTTGCCAAGTTCAGATTCATACTCGACGCCTTCCAACTGATCTAAGAATTCTTTAAGGTCAGTTTTGTTTTTCTCATCGGTAACGGTGACCTTAACACCTTTTTTTGAAAGAAGTTTTGTTACCGAAGCACCGCTTCGGCCTAGTCCCACTACTAACGCGCGCATTTTCTTCTTAATTGGTAACATTGTTTCTCCTTCTCTTATCTCAGCTTCAGCGTTGCAAGTCCCAACATCGCAAGCACTAAAGAAATAATCCAAAATCTCACAGTAATTTGGGGCTCAGCCCATCCAGACAATTCAAAGTGATGATGAATGGGGGCCATTCTAAAAACCCGTTTTTTAGTTAACTTATAAGAAATTCTTTGAGTCATTACCGAAACCGCTTCTAAAACAAATATTCCCCCGACAATGGCAAGAACGATTTCATTCCGAGTAATAACGGCCATCGTTCCCAAAGCGGCCCCCAGTGCTAGCGCTCCGACATCACCCATAAACACTTGAGCAGGATAAGTGTTGAACCAAAGAAAACCCATTCCAGCACACACAATGGCTGCACAAACAATAGCAAGCTCCCCGGAATCTTTTACATAGGGAATGAATAAATAATCAGCAAATTGAATATTTCCAGAAAGGTAAGCAAAAATCCCAAAAGTTAAGGCAGTCGTCATGATGGGACCGATCGCAAGGCCATCTAGACCGTCGGTTAAATTAACCGCGTTGGAGGCTCCTACAATTACAAGCCAAGCAAAAACCCAGTATCCATAAGAAATATTGGGATTGAATTCTCTAAAAAATGGAATGTTGAGATGGGTATCTAGCCGCATCACTCCGAATAAAACGACAATTAAGCCACCGGCAAATAAAGTCTGGAGCGTCATTTTGGCTCTTTCAGATAGCCCCTTTGAGTTGGCCTCTTTAATCTTTTTGTAATCATCTAACCAACCGATGAATCCAAAACTCACCATCGATCCAAGGACAATCCAGACATACGGATTTGAAAGATCAGCCCAAAGCAAAACGGATAGAGTCACCGACAAAAGAATGAGGATGCCACCCATCGTTGGTGTTCCGGTTTTCTTTAAATGGGATTGTGGACCATCATCTCGAACTTGTTGGCCATATTGTTTGCCTTTTAAAATCGCAATGAATCGAGGACCTAAAGCCAAGCAAATGACTAAAGCTGTGATCCCAGCACCCAACGAACGAAAAGTCAGGTAACGAAAGACCTGAAGAACGTGAAAGGAATCACGAAAAGGATAAAGTAAATAAAGCAGCAAAAAAATCTCCCGCGCCTGATGTAGTCAAACTTCGAGACTAGAGCAACCAAAATCTTATAATTAATTGTTTTTATTGTTATTTTTTTATAGCTTCAAAATAGGAAAAACCTGACTTATTGTCCCAATTTTAAGGGTTGGCCTTTAGCCTCGTAACGAGCTTATCGAGAGCAATCCCCCGGGAGCCTTTCACAAAAACCAGATCCTGACTCTGAATAGAAGCGCTCACTAGAGGCTCTACTTTATCAACCGTTTCCGCAAAACAAGTAGAGATCTTTGGATTTACCTGCTGGATTTCTTTGAGAAGAAACTGCGTCTCTTTTCCCACTCCAAAGACAATGACTTGATTGGGATTTTCTGAAAACATTTTTCCGATTTTTTTTCCGACCTCTCGGTGGAGGGGTTCACTGAAATCATCTAGTTCTCTCATTTCACCAATCACTAAGATTTTTCTACCAGTAGGATTCATCAGAATGATGCTTTCCAAAGAAGAGACAAGAGCAGCGGGATTAGAATTATAAGATTCATCAATCAAAGTGACCTGTTTAGACAAAGGAGTAATCTGTCCTCGACTTTCAGAGGGGACAACCCGGGGAAGTCTTTCCCCTATCTCTTTCCAAGAAACTTGTGAAAGCCGAGCCAAGGCTACCGCAGCTGCTAGATTGTAAGCATGGTGAATGCCAAAGTGGGGGATGGTTACCTCAAAATCAGCCCCTTCGGTTTTTAGCTTAAGGCTCAACGCTCCTGTTTGAGGATTGATTTTTCTTTCTGAAATATAAATGTCTGCTTTTGGATTCAGGGCCGAGTAAGAAATCGTTTTGATAGGTTTTGAGAAAGCTTCTTTGGCTGCTCGAACCACCAGGGGATCGTCTAAATTAATTGCAACTCCTAAACCTGATTCTAATTTAGATATCCAGTCGAAAAGCTCTTTCTTTGCTCTGAAAATTCCCTCTCTCCCCCCTAATTTTCCAATATGAGCATCTCCGATATTGGTAATCGCCCCTCCCATGGGCTGGAAGTTTTCACACATTTCTTCGATTTCTCCAAAACCGTTCATGCCCATTTCAAGAACCAAGTTTCTCGTTTGATCTTCCAACAGACAGAGAGTTTTTGAAACTCCTAGGAGATTATTAAAGCTTTTGGGAGAAACAATCGTCTGGGGTCCTAAAAGCACCCCGAGCATATCTTTTGTAGATGATTTTCCGGCGCTTCCGGTGACAGCTATCACTCTTCCCTGGAATTTTTTTCGCAAAGCTCGACCGATATCAACATAAGCTCTCAAACTGCTCGCCACTTCCAAAAAGGGAATCGAGTGATTCCAAGTCGCAGGTCTTTGTTGTCCAATGATTGCGAGAGCACCCTTTGAAGCCACTTCTTCGATATATCGATGGCCATCAAATTTCTCACCCGGAAGAGCAATAAATACCTCTCCCGATTTAAAAGTTCGACTATCGCTAGAGATCGAATTGACCAGATGTGAACACGAGGCCGGCTTTAAAAGTTTGGCGCCCGTCCACTCAACAAGATCATTTAGTGTTATCTGACTGAACATTCAGATAATAATCCCGAACGACCTTTCGATCGTCAAAGGGGAATTGCGTTGTCCCGATGATTTGATAAGTTTCGTGCCCTTTCCCCGCGATGAGAAGCCAAATCATCTGATTTGGCTTCTCGCAATGCCCATTCAATGGCCACTTTCCGTTGAACTTCTTTATGGTAGGGACGGTTGGGTAGAAGACCTTTCTCAATATCCTCTAAAATAGATTCGGGTTTTTCAGTGCGAGGATTGTCTGAAGTAACAACTGTCAAATCACTTAAAGCAGAAACAACAGATGCCATTTTGGGACGCTTCGTTTTATCGCGATCTCCCCCACAACCAAAGACCGTGATCATTCTGCCGCCAGGCCTCTTCAACTTGAGTAATGCCTCGAGCACATTTCTAAGAGCGTCATCCGAGTGCGCATAGTCCACAAAAATCCCCGGATAGTTCTCTCCTGACATCACCCGCTCCAAGCGACCGGGCGCCCCCTGAGCCGTGCTCAGAATATTTAAACCCTGCTCTAAATCTCCTCCTAATCCGTAAAATGTAGCAAGTACCGCCAGCGCATTGTAGAGATTATGAGTGCCAATCAAAATCGACTGATAGGGGTATTTCCCCCGGGGAGTTTTTACTTTCGCTCGAGTTCCTTTCACTGAACATTCAACTGATTCAGCAAAGAAATCTGCGGATGGGTCCTTTAAAGAAAAAGTAAGCCACTGCTTGGCCTTTCCCTCAACCAAAACTCGCTTAGCCCATTCGTCATCTAAATTCACAACCCCGAGAGGAAGACCAAAGTCAGTAAAGAGTTTTAGTTTACTCTGAAAATAATTCTCGAAACTTCCGTGATAATCGAGATGATCCTGGGTGAAATTAGTAAAAATACCGGCACTAAAATGACATCCGCCCACCCGATTCTGGTCTAATGCAATGGAAGAAACCTCCATCACTGCATGGGTGACTTTGGCTTGATTCATATCGTAAAAAACTTTTTGTAATTCCAACGGACCCGGAGTGGTGAGTTGAGATGGCACAGACGTCTTTCCAATACAGGTTTCGACTGTTCCAATCATGCCTGTGAGAAGCTGAGATTTATCCCATATTTCACGCATCAGATAGGAACAGGTGGTTTTTCCGTTGGTTCCCGTAACCCCCACCAGGGTGAGTTTATCTGTAGGAAAATCAAACCAGGCACTTGCTGCTTCAGCTAATTGAGAACGAGTATTGTCTACCAAGACCGTCCGGGGATGTTTTTCAAAGGCCTCAGGAGAATCAACAATGATAGCTTGAGCTCCTCTTTCCAGAGCCTCTCCAATAAAAAGATGACTATCAACCTTGGCCCCTCGGATTGCAAAAAAGACCTCCCCTGCCTTCACCGTTTGGGCGTCGCGAGAAATACCAGAAATGACGGTCTCCAAAGACGGCTTGGTCTGAGCCAATCTTAAGGGGTTTAGGATTTGTCCCAAGGTTTTCACGCAAAAAGTCCTAGCTTGATTTCTTAAAAATGTCGAATTTCTAGGCATTGAGTAGGCGCAAAAGGGCAGCCTGAACAATGCTTGAATACTGCCAGCGTTCAGCTTGAGTGAGAAAACAGGTGGCATACGACTTGCTCTTTCCCGATCCGTGAGGCTAGAGCCCTAATGAAGGGGGCGGGTCTTACGACTTCAAATAGCTGAAGTGGTTTATGTTGTAGCGGAGGAGTCATGAAGAAAGTAACCAGTATTTTTGTAGCGGTTTCGTTGATCTTTGGAGGAATTATCAGTCCTCAGTCAGCATCTGCTTGTGACAGTGGAAATTGCAGCGTAGGCGATTCCCACGGATATTATAAAAAAATAGTTATTAAGAAAGTTCGAACAGTGAAGAGATCCTGCACGACCTGTGCGGTGCCTCCTAGCTGCAGCACTTGTGGTTTTCGCAGTTACCGACCTTTCTATGCAGGGTATGGAACGCGATTTACAGGGGGTCCTCTCCAGTTTCGATGGGGACAGCCGATTAGAAATATCTTAAGAGTTCCTGCTCGAATTGGAGTACGAGCAGCTTCTTTAGTAGGCGGAGTTCTGAGAGGTGTAGGAAGACTTTTCGCACCTAGAAGATTCTACTAAGAATAACTTCTGACGCTATAAAGAAACGGGCGTAGCTAATTAAGCTACGCCCGTTTTATTTTTTATTTCTGAGTTAGCCGATTAAAGAGCTACAAAGGGATAAGCTACAGCCAACATAAATTCGCTTACACTGTTGGCTACCCCTAAACCAGCTTCTGCAACAAGACGCATATCTCCCCAGGGCTTTACAAGAAACTCGGTTCCCACAGAAGCCTTTAAAGCAAGGCTATTGTCAGCAAGACCTAACCGGAAATTAGGCGTGAGGTGGGCGCTTGCATAAGGACTGATTCGCCCCCAGCTCATTGCTAGGTTTTTACTGACCGTCGGAGAAATTCGAACAGCAAAATAATTGGATTCGATAAGTCTATTAAAGTGGAGCCCACCAGAAAGAGACAAGCCAGGCTGAACACCATTATCAGACAGAATGTACCAAGTTCCTGTGAGACCAAAATTGAAACCGACTTCGCCGGCTCCAAATCCTAAACCTGCAGCCATCTCTTCATTGGCCTGATATCGAACTTCAGAGGAAAGATAAGCTCCAGAAGGTTGAAGAGTAAAACCAGGACTCAAAAGCATTTCATAAGAATTTGAAGGTAATACTTCTGCACTTCGATTCATCCCCCCTGGAATATCGCCGGCAAGTGAAGAAAGACAGAAAAGAGCCAATAGAGTCAAAATGATGTTTTTTAGCATGGGTGAAATCTCCTGGTTTATAGAAATACTTTAACTCTGCTTAAGTTATTGCGCAACCCGCGTAACTTGAGCTCCCAGCTTCTGAAGCTTTTTATCTAAGTGATCGTAGCCCCTATCGAGATGATAAATACGACTGATGATTGAAGTTCCCTCAGCCATGAGTGCTGCAACCACCAAACTAGCACTTGCCCGCAGGTCAGTTGCCATAATGGGCGCTGCTTTTAGACGAGTCGGGCCCTCAACTCTGGCTAGATTTCCTTCGACTTCAATTTTGGCCCCCAGTCTTCGAAGTTCGGCTACATGCATAAAACGATTTTCGAAAATGTTTTCTCGCATGTGGCTCACGCCTTCAGCTTGACACATATTGACTAAAACCTGCGCTTGCATGTCCGTTGGGAATCCCGGAAAGCACTCAGTCTCTACAGAAATAGCCTCGTAAGATGCCTTGGGGGTAATTTGAATGCATCTTCCTTCCTCTTTTTCAGTGATCCCCAAGCCCATTTTTCGAAAAGCTTTCAAAACAGCAGTGAGCTCTGAGCCAGCTGCATTTTCGAGAGTGAGTTCACTTTGAGTGGCCATTGCAATTGAAATCCAGGTACCAGTCTCAATTCTGTCGGAAGGAATGGAAATGGCCTTTGAAGGAGGCTGAAGTTTACCCCCTTTAATTTTAATCGTAGAAGTTCTTAGTCCCTGAATTTCAATTCCGCAGGATTGAAGAAGTTCCCCCAAAGCAACGACTTCGGGTTCCATCGCTGCATTCTCAATGACGGTCTCTCCTTCTGCCAAAGCTCCTAAATAAAGAACATTCTCTGTACCTGTGACGGAAACTTCGGGAAAGACTATTTGAGCTCCTTTAAGCCGTGATGGAACAGAGGCACGGATATAGCCCTGCTCTACTTCTACCGTTGCCCCCATACGCTTGAGCGCTTCCAAGTGAAAATTGACTGGCCTAGCCCCAATGGCACATCCCCCCGGGAGGCTTACTTTGGCTTCGCCGTATTTTGCAACGAGAGGACCCAAGGCTAAGATACCCGCTCGCATTTTTTTGACCCAGTCGTAAGAGGCAACTCTTTGTTTAACTTGCGGTTGAATTCGAACTTTCCCCGATTCCTTATCCCACGAATAAGAGCAGCCCATATCTTCCAAAAGTTTAAGCGTGGTTTCGATATCCCAAAGTCGCGGAATATTTTCAAAAGCAACTTCTTGATCAAAGAGGAGAGATGCAAAAAGAAAGGGAAGCGCTGTGTTTTTAGACCCACTAATAGACACGCGTCCCGAAAGAGGCTTTTGACCCATAATTTGCAGAGCATCCATAAGAGCGGATGTTCTACCCCAAACTAAGGAATTCGCCAAAAAAGAACTTAACTATCTTCTTCTCATTTTTTTAACGACCAAAGCCTTGGAATGGCTTCTTCTTTCTGGAGTAAGGACAACCTCTGGAATCACCTTAGGTATTTTTTTCCCACGATTAAATTTTCGCCCCAGAAAGAACACCCCCACTAGTAACAAGATCAGAAGACCTAAGTGGTATCCTTCTTCGGTTTGAAGTTTTCTAGAAAAGGGATTTTTTTGAAACTTAATAGGATTCAATAGATTTTGAAGAGAGGAACCAAAATGGGAGCTGGCCGGTGTTCTACCGGATAGGAGAGAGTAATGTTCATCTAACTCCTCAAAATCTGCCGATCCCATGGGGACCCCTTCGGACATCTCCAAATCAGAACGGAAATCGAGTCCAGCTCCCCCAAATTCTACGCTGGCTGGATTTCGGCCCGTCGAACCGCCTTGGGCTTTTTCTTTTGATTCTGCTAGAGCCTGAATGGAATTCTGAACAGATACTGACTGCTGGCCTGGAGTTTGGGAGCCAGCCATCATATTAAATCCAGGAGTTTGTAGAAATCCCACTGCTGGATTAGTTGAACCATTCGTCACAAAGGCCTTGGTTGAGTCCTGAGAACTAAGGTTTTTTCCAGTCTGATTTTTTAATTCGGAAGACTTAGCATCTAGTTTGGCCAGGTCGGATGCGCCGGATTGAAGGCCAAGCTTTCCAGAGCCGTCGTCTTTTATGCCCAAACTACCACTCAAAGAATCTATTGAGCTTGATTTAGAGGCTTTGTCGATGCGTGCGGAATCAGTTTGAATCGCTTTATCTTTAAAGGGTTCCGTCTTTGAATATTTGGCGTAAGTCTCTTCGACTGCAGCTTTAATAGCATTGTATTGGGCGGGATTTAGCTTTCCAGAATTGAGCTCTTGTTGAAGTTTTTCCATTTTTTGAGCGAGAACTTCATTAGCCTTATCCATTTCTTTCCGTTGAAAATAATCCATCACTCCCTTCGCCATTAATAGCTTGAACATCATCGCCGCTTGCTGGCTGGCAGCTATCGCTTGGGCTGCGGTGCTGGCTCCATGGGCTGCATGGGCAGAGGCGTGAGTTGCAGCGACTGCTCCGGCTCCCATATTTCCAGTCGAAAGACCTGCGGCAGCATTTCCTGTTACTGAAGCTCCTATTGAGCCTGAAAGGGATGGCGCCATCGTAGGCGACTCAAGGTCGGATATTCCTACCGAGCTAAAAACAAATAGGCCAAAACTAAAACCCAGCAAAAGAGAACGGCTGATAGTCATTCGTTATCTCCTAATTTCTCTTCTTTATTGCACAAAAACAGCCAGCTTTTCTGGTTTTAAGGTGTTGTTTTTATTGGGTATTGTGGCGACAGGATTGTGTGCGTGTACAATTAGAATACAGGGTCGTATCGAACTCCACTTAACTCTATGAAATTTCACCAGAAGAAGTGTTGATGTTTTGGTAGGGGCAAGTGTGCCTAATGATTAAGTCTTACACAGCTTTATTTTTAAAACTCTTGGGTGGCCCGCAAGGTCTTTGAGGATTTCAAATTGGTCCCAGGGTCTCTGGTGAAATTCTTTTTTCAGAGCCTGTTCTTGAGTTGCGCCAATCTCGCAAAGAAAAAGTCCCCCGGGTTTTAAAAAATGAGGAAGCCCCTTGATTAATTTTCGAATCACATCCAGACCGCTCTCTCCTGCTTTCAAAGCAAGAATTGGTTCTTGTTTTACTTCGTGTGCTAATTCCGCATACTCTTCGGAAGAGATATACGGCGGATTGGAAATGACGACATCATAGGGAGAAAAACGATGGACTCCGTTAAAAAAATCTTCCTCATGTAAAAAATATTTGGATTCTTTTGGCAGAAGAGCCGCACAATTTTTCTTAGCAAACACGATGCTCTGAGGGTTGATCTCGAACGCATACCACTCGATATCTGGACGTTTGAGAAGCGTGCTGATACCAATATTTGCAGTTCCAGCGCCCAGTTCTGCGACCTTGAGAGAACTCTCCAATTCCCACTTTAGAAGTTCATCTACTAACTGCTCGGTTTCTTTCCTGGGAATCAAACAACCGGGGCCCACTTCAAATTTTGACTCATAAAAATATTCAAAACCCAAAATGTACTGTAACGGCTCCCCAGATAATCGCCGTTCTAAAACGCTCATTAGTTTTTCTAAATCGGAAGGACTCACGGCTTTTTCTTTTTTTAAAAACAATTCGGCCGCATTTAAATTTAAAGTTCTTAAAACAATCTGCTCTGCGTGTTGTTGTGATCCAGCAAAATGAAGACTTGCCTTTTCAAGACGCTCTCCCGCATCTCTTATAAAGTCTTGAAGGATCATGCGGATTCGGAATGTTGCTTGAGAGCTTCTGCTTCGTAGTGGGCACTCAGAGAAGTCAGCATTTCATCGATATCTCCCCCGACAAACTCATTTACTTTGTGAAGAGTGACGCCAATGCGATGATCAGTAACTCGCCCCTGAGGAAAATTATAGGTTCGGATCTTTTCACTTCTATCACCTGTGCCTACTTGACTCAAACGATCTGCCGCTATCTTACTATGTTGTTCTCGTTGCGCGATATCGAGAAGTCTGGTTTTTAAAACCTTTAATGCTTTAGCTTTGTTTTTATGTTGGCTCTTTTCATCACGACAAACCACCACAAGCCCCGAAGGGTTATGGGTAATCCGCACAGCTGAGTCGGTTGTGTTTACGCTCTGCCCACCCGGACCAGAACTTCGAAACACGTCTATTCGGAGATCATTGGGATTAATATCTACTTCCACATCTTCCGCTTCCGGAAGCACGGCCACGGTCACAGTACTCGTGTGAATTCGCCCTTGAGTTTCCGTTTTTGGAACTCGTTGGACACGATGAACTCCACTCTCATACTTAAGAACACTGTAAACCTTATCACCACGGATCATGAGGATGATTTCTTTGTATCCCCCCACATCATTAGGAGTCGCTTCCATCAGCTCAACTTGCCAACCTCGTTTTTCCGCATATTTCGAATACATCTTAAAAAGGTCGCCGACGAAAATCCCTGCTTCATCTCCCCCCGCAGCGGGTCGGATTTCCACCATTGTATTTTTGTCATCGTTGGGATCTTTGGGAAGGAGAAGAATTTTTAGTTTTCGCTCCAGAACCTTCAATTCATTTTCAAGATCTTTATTTTCCTCAACAGCGAGTTCCTTTAGTTCGCCGGATTCCTGTTCAATGATGGTTTTATTTTCCTCAAACCGATTTTTGAGTTGGCGAAAATGACGATAAGTTTCGACTAAAGGCTGAAGATTCGCATGTTCTTTTGATAGCTTTTGAAAAAGCTGGGTATTATTGACCACTTCAGGAGAAGTCAACCGAGTCTCCACATCAGCAAAGTGGAGCTCTACCTCATCAAGTTTATGGAACATTTAAAAACGATTGGACTGTTAGTAAGTACGTTTGTTGCCGTACTTTTTCTTAAATCGCTCCACTCGACCTTCAGCATCGACGAGCTTTTGTTTACCCGTGAATAGCGGATGGCAGTTGGAGCAAATTTCTACTCGGATGTCTTTTTTTGTGGCACGAGTTTCAATCTCGTTACCGCAAGCACAACGGATCGTAGTGGAATAATATTCTGGATGACCTTCGGACTTCATAAGTATTCGACTCCTAGTAAAAATCAGAAGGGGAATCTGCCACAAAAGGCTATAAGTTGCAATGGTTTAGGCCTGAGCTCTCATAGTGGGGGCTGATTCGATAGACCTCCCCTTCCAGACCTGAGACCGTTAAGACTTCGGAAATACAACGCTTTCCATGCGCTTTATCTAAATGAATCACCCCAAATATTTGAGACGCCACCCACTCTCGGATGACTTTTAAGGGGATTTGGTGCCCAGCCAAAAGTGCCAGAGACTCAAACCGCCTCAACCCGTCCCTTGCAGAATTTGCGTGAAGAGTGCCCAAAGATCCAGAATGCCCCGTGTTCATAGCTTGCAACATATCAAAAGCTTCTGGCCCCCGACATTCTCCCACAATGATCCGATCGGGACGAATACGGAGAGCTGTCGTAAGCAAGGCTCGTAAATTCACCCCTCCCTTGCCTTCCGGGCTGGGGGTTCTAGCTTCTAAATGAATCAGGTGCGGATGCGGGGAATCGATTTCAATCACTTCTTCTATCAGGACAATTCTTTCAATTAGATTCAGTTCTGCGAGTAACGAAGATAACAGCGTTGTCTTACCTGTTCCTGTTCCCCCGCTAATGAGAAATGTTTTTCTGGCGCGAATCTGACCCCGAATCCAATTCACTAACTGAGGTGGACCAAATGCATCCAAGGGAATGGAACCAGCTCGTTTTTTCTTGCGAATGCTAATCAGAGGTCCCGGAACGGCCAGCGGGGGAAGCACGATATTAAAACGGCTTCCATCCAAACAGCGCCCATCAATATAGGGAGCTGCAGCGTCGATTTGTTTTCCACAGGGGACTATCAATCTTTCAATGAAATGAAACAAAGCCGATTCATCTGCCAGAGGGTGTTTTAGTTCCTGCAATTTCCCTTCCTTCTCAATGTAAAAACTTTTTGTTCCATTAATCAAAATATCTGTGACCCCCTCATCTGCGAAAAAAGGCATCAAAGATTTTGAAGGGCCTATTAATTGTTGTTCAAGTTTCTCAATCATCGTAACTACGAAACCTTTTTTGAAACCTGTCATTTGCCTCATTTTCAATTGCCTTAGACGTCATACCGATCGTTACTGCCATGAGAAGATCAGTATCCTTTCGGCCTGACCCGTGCCTCGTAAACAACCAGGATCCGAGAAGCGGAATTTCTCCAAGGATTGGCACTTTTTGCTCCTCGATCTGACTTGTCTGTCGAACAAGCCCCGAAAGAATGACCGTTTCCCCGTCGAGAGAATCCATCTTAGTGGAAAAGTTTCTAGCAACGATTGAGGGAATGTTGTCTACTTGATACGAATGATCCAATTCGGAAATTTCAAGCTGAATATCAGTTTGAAAATGAATTTGATCAGGACTCTCTGGTTTTACCTTAGCTGTGAGCCCGTACTTTTTCCAATCTACTTTGCGCTGGTATCTACCGAATGAATCCATCCCCGTCGCCACCGGAAACTCACCCCCAGAATGGAAAACGGCTTGTTCCCCCAAGCGGACATAAAGTTCGGGACTCGCCACGATTCGCGCCCAACCTTCTTTCAACAACAGTTGTAAAAATCCGCTGGCAGTGGAAAACGAAAGGGAGTAATTAAGGCCCGCGGCCGATGCGGTTCCCTGAATAACGGATGCACCACTAAAAGTTAAAGTCTCTGGCCATTGCACCCCAGAATTTCTTCCGATGCTTTCATTTAATTCGAGAAACTGAAGAGACACTCGAGCTACTTGGCCTCGTAAATTAAAGGGGCTACTCTCTAATGACTCCGGTGGAACCACCGTCACCGAAAATGCTTTTTCATTTTCGTTATCATCCCAAACTCGGAGGGCCGTTTTCCCGAGTGAGAGTCCCGTCACTAAAAGGGTGGAGGGAGGGATTGTTTTAACCTTTATGATCTTTGCGTTTCCGACTGCCACTCTGGAGAGATTTCCGACCGTAATTGTCTGATTACTGTTTTTTCCTAAGACCAAGAGCTCAGCAGCGAAACTAGATATCCCAACTCCCCCGATAAGAAACAACCCCAGCAATCTCATTTTGAATTTAACTAGCAAGTAAAAAGCCAGTGCGGCCAGCTGGTAAAGGCTGGCCGCTCGGGGGTTACCGGGTTCTTTTCGGACTCTCAGACCATCATTGAGGCTTCTGATTAGAAGCCTTCAATTCCTAAGCTCTCATTTCGATTTACTTCCGCAATAAAACCCCTGTTATCTGAACGATTAGAAACATCGATATACTGAGAGATAATGGTACTTCCTAAAACCCCGCCGGCGTGGGTAACCGCTGCGACTTGGTATTCGCCGTTTACTTGTTTGAGAGCGGGTCCCCCACTGTCTCCAGGGCAAGAACCAGCTCTGTTATCAGGACCAATGATTCCTCTTGTTGAGTTAGAAGAAGTAACAGGGGTGTAAAACTCAACGTAGCTGTTGAGGTCAGCGACTTGGTTCGTACCAGCTCTTTTTAATCCAGCCCCGCGTTGAGTATCGATGTTATTACAACCATATCCCACCAAGGTGGCCACATCTCCGCTTCGGATTGAATCGGCGATCTTCATCACGTACTGAGATTGAAAAGTTCCAGCTGGGAAAATGAGAATGGCGATATCTCGAGGGTCCTCAATTTCGCCAGGGCCATAGGTCACTTTTTGATAAGTGGAAACGGTCGAACCGAAACTACCGTAAACTGAATAACGGCCGGATTTAAGAGCACAGTGGGCTGCTGTAAGGACCGCTTTCGGACTGATGATGGTCCCTGTGCAAAGTCCCCCATTGGGAGTCGCTACCATGACAACCCCTGGAAACTGAGTTGTTTCGGCAACGTTATATTTGGAAGCCTGTGGGAGCCCAGTTTCTAAGTCCAGAGCCTTCTGGCAAGAAATTAAAGAAAGACTCACCAATAAAAACGCGGTCAACCGCGCGAATGTGCCAACGTACCTCATAGAAACCCCTTTAACAGTTACGTACCCCGAACCTCGCTAGGGCTTCCTGTGCCCTATGGGTTATTTGCGATAGGAATCACAGCTTACCCTGTGCAAGCAAAAGACCAGTTTTTTAGGATTTTTATAAACTCTTGATTTGAAGATGATTTTTTGGAAGTTTGTCTAAGAAACGAACACCTGAATACATCTTACTCAGATGACTAACTTTTAGTCGCCGGAAATCCCAGTCCAAAAAAGCCGCTTCATTTCACGGCCTTAACACTACCTAATTATCTAACAGGGCCCTTTTCTAGGGGGTAACTCTCTAAAATCGGCGAAACTAAAACAAAAAAAATCATTATGAAGATTGTGATGTATGAAAGATCGTCTCTGTATTCAGTCAGTTTTAAGATCCGTGTACTTAGTCGCAACTCCTTTTGATAAGTGAGTTGGATATTTTTTTTCATTAATGGCTAGCTTTTCTAAAATAGCTTCTTCCAGAGGAACGTTCAATTTATCCGAGAGTCTCAGTAGATAAACACAGATATCAGCAAGCTCATGTCGTACTTGGGTAGCGGTTTTAGGATCTTTCATAACCTGATTCGACTCATCAGGAGTGAGCCATTGGAAGATCTCAAGTAGTTCGCCGACCTCCCCCGCTAGGGCCATCGCGAGATTTTTTGGATCGTGATATTTTTCCCAATCTCGGTCTCTCACAAACTGCCGAATTTTTTCTTGTAACTTTTCTGTATTCATGAGGTTAGTTTCAAAACCCCCTGAACACAGTTTTGAATTCCCGTGAAGATATCGTGGAGAGCGGCACTACCAAACATGTAGGCTCCTGTCGTGACGATCATATTTTTAGAATCAACCTGGCATTCCGTTACTTTTGTGGCTTTGTGATGATGGCCACACTTTTCTATCTCCTGTGCAGTTTCTCCTGATTCTCCCACTGTAAGAGTCAGCTTTTTGTCTCTGAGAGCGAGAGCCAAAATCGCCGGAGCAATGCAAATGGCTCCGATGGGTTTCTTTTTTTCAAAAAAACCGTGGATTATTTTTTCGAGTTCCGAACGAACCGTTCCCTGACTGCCTTTTGAAGCAAAATTACACAAGTTTTTTGCAGCTCCAAACCCACCGGGAATGATGAGTGCATCAAACTCGGAAACATTTAACTGTGAAAGAGGCTTCACCTCTCCGCGGGCAATACGAGCTGACTCCACCAACATATTTCGATTTTCAGAAGCAACGAGCTCTCCAGTGAGGCAATTCACGACATCTGCCTGAGGAGCATCCGGAGCAAAACATTGAACCTGCGCATGTTCCCGACTAAGTGCCCAAAGCACAGCGACGGATTCTCGAATTTCACTGCCATCTCGGTACCCGCTTCCGCAGAGAATAACGGCGACTTTTTTCATAAAACCTCCTCCAAAATCGTGATTAGTTTAAGTCTGGAATACTGCGCGGCTCAAGTACAAATCCAAGGGTTTAAAAGTCAGAGTTGGGGTAGACAGCGGTGACAATTCCTGTCCTTTTTTGTGAAAATCCCCCTTTTTAAACTCTGTTAGCCCTTGAAATGATTGAGTTTAATGTTCCCCCTATCGGCACTTAGCTTGCAAATCTCCCGTATGCCGTTTGAGAGCGGCAGAGAAAGAAAGAGGAGTGGATGTTTAGCGTTAAAGCGCTTTGGGACAAGCTGTTTCAAGCTGAAAGTACTGAGAACCCAAAGACAGAAAGAGTAACTCAGGAGATCAAAGGATCGATCTACTCACTCATTGCTCTATTTGAGTTTATTGCCCTTACTTCTTATCTTCCTTTAGATAGTTTCAACCTCTTTAGCGGACGATTTGATCACATCAATAACTTGGGCGGTTTGGTGGGAGCCCTTTTCTCCGAATTATTTTTAGGAACTTTGGGGATTGTGGGGTACTCCATCGTTCTCATGACTATCGCAGCAGCCGTTTGTGCGTTTCGCGGAGTTTCGGTACGGACCATTTCAGTTCAGCTCTTGGGCGGAGCGTTTGCCACTTTTTTAGGTTCTATCGCCAGTCACCTTTTCTTCTCAACAAGTTCCCCCGAAGCGAGTCTCCTTCAAGGGGGATGGATCGGAAAAACCATTGGCGGATTTTTAGAAAACTATTTAAACACGACAGGCACATTGATCTTAGTCAGTGGCGGATTTTTAGTGACGCTTCTTTTAAGCACTGGTCTTTCATTACTGTCTTTTTGGAAACAAGTTTTCCCAGAAGATGAGACATCTAAAAAGAAAGCTAAGAAAGAAGAAGTCATCGAAGAGGAATTAGAGGAATTGGAAGAAGAAAAAGCGCAACCTAAAGTAGCCTCGAAACCCGTTGAACTAGCTCCGAAACCGAAAAAGCCTGCAAGAAAAAGCCGTAAGAAGCCGGCCGAGTCAGAAACAGAACCTGCTGAAGCAACTGAGAATGAAATTCCAAAGGATGCTGCAGCTGCCTCTCAAGAAGAAACAGAGGAATCCGGAGAAAAAGTTTTTACTTTCAAAGAGATTATCCCATTCAAAGGGTCTTACTCCCTTCCTTCACCTAGACTTTTAAAAGGAGACTCGGGCAGCGCCAAGAAAATGTCTAAAGGAGAGCTCCGAGAAAATATTCAAAAGCTTTGCGAACATCTCTTATCGTTCCAAATCACAGGTGAAGTGGTAGCCGTCAGCCAAGGTCCCGTTTTGACTACTTATGAATTCAAGCCCAGTGCCGGCGTCAAACTGAGCAAAATTGCAGGTCTCCAAGATGATTTGGGGATTGTGTTAGGAACCAGAGAGCTTCGAATCGTAGCTCCGATTCCTGGAAAAACCGTGGTTGGGATTGAAGTTCCGCGGCCCCAAGCAGAAACCATTACTTTGAAAGAACTTGTTTCTGAAAAAGGATTTGAAGATAAGAAAATTCGGATTCCTGTCGTCCTAGGAAAAGCAACCGATGGAACCCCTGTTTATGCCGATCTCGCAAGCATGCCCCACTTGCTCGTGGCGGGTCAGACGGGTTCTGGTAAATCAGTCTTTATCAACTCGCTCCTAATGAGCTTCCTCTACCGAATGAGCCCTCACCAGCTAAGACTTATTCTCGTTGATCCGAAAATGTTAGAGTTGAATGTCTTTGATGGCCTTCCTCACCTGATTACAAACGTAATTACAGACAATGGTGTTGCATACAATGCTCTGAGCTGGGCAGTGATGGAAATGGAAAGACGTTATGGTCTAATTGCCGCAACAGGGTCAAAGAATTTGGATTCTTATAACGAGAAGCAAAAGCGGCCAGAAGATAAATTGCCTTTCATTGTGATTGTCGTCGACGAATTGGCAGACGTGATGATGTCTGGCGGACAATTAGTGGAAGTGGCGATTACCCGCTTAGCCCAGAAAGCTCGTGCGGCTGGAATTCACTTGGTGATTGCAACTCAGCGTCCTTCAACAGATGTGATTACGGGCTTAATCAAAGCCAATATTCCTTCCCGATTAGCTTTTAAAGTGCCCTCGGGGATTGATTCCAGAACCGTATTGGACACCTCGGGTGCTGAAGAATTGATTGGGCGAGGAGACTGCTTGATGACCAGGCCCGCCGTTCCCCTTCAGAGAATGCACGGTACTTTTGTGACGGAAGAAGAATTGAAAAAAGTAGTCAAGTACTGCATCAACGGAAAAGATTATTCTTCAAACTACATCGACTTTTCTGGAAAGAATCCCAACCAGAAAGATTAATTAGTTCCAACGAGGACCGTCAGAGTCGGGTTTGTTACTGCTGCTTTCATTTACAATCAAAGTAAATTGACGACGGAGCCGTTCCCGTTCGGCTTCTTTATTTTTGCCACCGCCTTTGCCGCCCCGAGGACGGACATATTTTAAATAAATATAGAGCGCGCCGATTCCCATTCCTCCGATATGAGCAAAGTGTGCCACGTTGTCTTGGGCTCGGGCTTGAACTCCAGTAATCAATTCGATTGCAGCCATGACCAGAACAAAATACCGAGCCTTCATGGGAAACAGGAAAAAGACCAACATGTATCGCTCGCCAAAGAAGATTCCGTACGCCGCTAATATTCCAAAAATAGCCCCGCTAGCACCAATGATAGGAGTATAAGATCGAGCTTCAAAAAAGACCCAATTAACTAAAAAGTTAAAGACACCAGCCCCAATCCCACAGATAAAGAAGTAAACCAGGAACCCTTTTTTTCCCAATTTCGACTCAATTTCAGACCCAAAAAACCACAAAATGAGCATATTGAGCAAAAGGTGAAGTGGGTGACCATGCATAAAAATATAAGTCACAAACTGCCAGAGCCAGAGATCATTGATAATCCGCGCAGGAACCAGTCCCAGAATATCCCTGAGGTAAAGTCCCCCTGGCCGAAACCCGAGATTGGTGAGAAAAAAATCGAGAAAATAAACCACCACACACGTGGAGATAATAATTTTTGAATTAGCCGTTAAGGGAGGCGCTGGGCTGACTTGATCGAATCGATTATTCATGGGTGCTCTATCTCTTCTAATTCAACTAAAACTCCACCAAAACTCTTCGGGTGAATAAAAAGGGCTCTTCCTCGAGCGGCTTTACGAATTCCTGGAGGCAATATCGCCATCCCAGCTTTTTCGAGCTTCTTCGCCCAATCTTCAATTTTTTGTACCTCAAAAGAGAGGTGATGAATGCCGCCTTGGGGTTTCTTTTCTAAAAATTTGCTGATGGGTGAATCACTCGTTTGAGGCTCTAGGAGCTCAATGCAGACCCCAGAGGAAACTGGCAAAGGAAGCATGGCCACTCGTACTTTTTCGGTTGGAACGTCATGCTCACTTTCAATTTCTAACGAAATCGCACGCAGTTTTTCGGCAACTTCGTGAATTTGCGGGCACGCGATGGCAATGTGAGACAGTTTAATGGACATAAAGAGGTAGAGTACCCAAGATCAATCAAAACCGCCACTGGAAGGATTGGATTGAATTAAATCCTGCAAAGACTTTCCCTTGCCCCCTTGGCGCCTCTCCACTGCATCAAACTTTTCTCGAAGTTCTAGACGCATTTTTTCTTTCTCTTTAAAGAAACATTCCCGGAAAAGCTTGGAATCTTGGTCTTTATAAGGGGCACACTTTCTCAGCCATTCTTCTCTTTGCTCAGAATTGTAATCGGGGTCCGCATCGAACTCCCTTCCCTTAGGGGAAAGCCCGGGCGGGGTGTTTTTATTATCACTCGGAGCATTGAAAAAGTTGGGGTCAAGCGCCTGGATATAACCGCTGGGCTTTAAAGGACCGGGAAGTGATGATCCGGACTCGGTGTTCACTGTCCCCTTGTTCATACCAGTGGTAGCAGGCGGAGTTGGAGAAGAAGGGGCTTCGGCTATTGCTAGGACTCCGATAAATGCCCAGACCAATCCCAGAAGCTTCACAAAATTCTTCATGGATTCCCCTTTTTTTATAATTTTACCTGAAGCGTCGAACCACTTCTAGTTTCGAATTATTTGAGCCTGAAAAAGAAGTGACCAAAGTGTAGTCAGTTATTGCGATATGTACTGGCAATCTTTAGAATCTGGCCTCACAATAAGAGGAAAAAAGGGAGGCTCAAATGACCCATCCTACAGAAACGAAAAACCCAAATCCGATTGGACTCGCAGGAATCGAATTTATTGAATATGCGACTCCCAGACCCCAGGTTCTTGAGCAACTCTTTATCAATTTAGGTTTTGCCAAACTAAAACAGAACACACGCCTCAAAGTTGATTACTACCGACAGCATGATATTCACTGGCTACTCAACTCACAACCCGGCAGTTTTGCTTCTCGATTTTCAGAAATTCATGGCCCCTCTATTTGCTCGATGGGCTGGAGAGTAAAAAATGCGAAAGAGGCTCTAAAAGAAGCCGTTTCCCGAGGGGCTCGTCCTTGTGCGGAAGGGGATTATAGAGACAAGTTGGGCCATCCCATCCCTGCCATCTACGGAATTGGCGATAGTCTTATCTACTTTATCGACCACTACAAAGATGGAAAATGTTACGACGAAATGGGTTTTGAATCGGTCATCAAAGGAGAGATGGCCTACAAAACCAAAGGTTTTGCGATCGTCGATCACCTGACCAACAATGTTCCATCTGGAACCATGGAGCAGTGGGCGGGGTTCTATAAGAATATTTTTGGTTTCACCGAAGTCCGTTATTTTGACATCAAAGGTAAGAAAACAGGACTAACTTCTTACGCTCTCCGATCACCAGATGGAAGTTTCTGTATTCCGATTAATGAAGCCAGCGATGAAAAATCGCAAATCAATGAGTACCTCAGAGAATATAAGGGAGCCGGCATCCAGCATGTGGCTCTTTTGACTCAAGATATTGTTCGATCGCTCAGGGAATTGAAATCATCGAACGTATCGATGCTCGAAGTCGAACCCGATTATTATAAAACCGTTTTCGAACGAGTTCCGAACGTCACAGAAGATAGAGCCACTCTTCAGGAACTGGGAATTTTGATCGATGGCGATGAGGAAGGTTATCTGCTTCAGATCTTCACACAGAATCTGATTGGGCCCATCTTTTTTGAAATCATCCAACGAAAAAACCACCTCTCTTTCGGAGAAGGTAATTTTGGAGCTCTTTTCCGCTCGATTGAACGAGATCAGGAAAAACGGGGCGTTCTATAGTGTTAGCCCCTTGGAGAGCGGGAAATTCCAAGGGAATCTCGTTAATAGCCGTAATGGCGGGTCTCACTTTGTTTACGGCTACCGTTATCATGTTGGGCCAAGGGTTTAATTATGTTGTTCGCACCCGAAGATCGGCCCAAATAAAAAACAGCCTCACAGATATTGAAGACGCCTTAATGATGGGAATTGCACAGAGGGTAAAGGCCCACGCCACAAGTTGTACGAGCGGTTGTTCGGCGAGTTTTCTAGCGACTTTTAATGATGGAGTAAATAATTCGCTCCCAGGAATTGGGGTTTTTACTGCTTCGTCCTCCCCGGAGCCCTCTGTCCCCAACTCAAGTTCAGAACATGGAATCTATTCGTTTCAAGTTGCCCTACAAGAGAATCCAGCATCAGCGCCCCTCACCTCCACCGCAACGAAAACCCTCCCCACTTTTAAGTCTGCAGAAAACCATTTTTTTGCCAATAGCTCGGTTTTTGAAGTGGTGGTTCGCATTGTCGATTCCTCGGAGGAACAATTATCGCAGCTAAAAAATACAGCGAGTTTGGCTAATTATGCGGACCTTCCGGAAAGCTTCTATTATGTGATGAGCTATCAATGGACCCTCTCAAAAGACGGGAATCAAGTGTTTGTTCAAAAGGGATTAAAAAAAGTGGTTCCTTAAAGGAAATGTACTGGTGATAAAAAACAATATAAAAGCGTTCACCCTAGTAGAGGTTTTAGTTTCACTTGCGATTCTAACGGTTCTTCTCTTTTTTATTGCATCCTTCTTTAATATATCTAATGAAAAGAATATCGATGAAACTCGGAAATACCATGTTGAAAGCGAGATGAGAGAGTTTTTTAGTCAGATTAAAAAAAATATCTCATTAGCTACCTCACTGGATTTATCAGGAACGGCTACCACTCCAGGAGTTAATATTCAGTCTTTTCCCGAGATCATCATCACGCAAGCCAACCCCAGCGGCCAGGTCGAAACAACTCTTACCTCGGAATGTGCAGATGCTCCGTCGGATGTAGCTATTCTCTATCAAACGGTTCAAAAGGACTTTTTTTGTATTCAATGCACGAAGGCGGGACAAGTACCCCGAGTGGTCCTTCGTGACAGCTCAAACAAAGTACTGGCAAGTTTTCCCATAAACGCAAACGATCCCAGGAGAGCTTATTCCGGAGAGCTTTGCTTTAATCAGAGAACGGGAGTGGGTAATGATAAAACGATTGGCATTCTATTTCGCGCCGGGTCTCGACGGAAAGATAGTAATGGAGATATTTCCGAGGAGATCATTCAAATAGAAGGAGGCGCAGTAATACCTCACTCGGGAGCAGCAACCCGAATCTTGAGAAAGTTTTAGGGCTTCAAGTAGTCGAACACACTTCTTTGATTAATAATCAGTCGGATAGGCGGAGCAGGAAATCCTCTATTAGAGCAAGCTCCGAGATAGAAACCACAAGCAGGACATCCCGCACTACCCGTCCACCCTAGATTTACAGTGCCCGATAACGGAGAAGGAATCCGCCCCTTGGGAGTGTAAGTTAGTTGCTTAAGTTCGTTGGCGGTAATTCGAAGGGATTTCGAATAAGTTCCACCGGTATAATTTCCAGAAGACCCAACAGTCATAGATACCTGGCCTACACTTCCATAAGTAAAATCCTCCTTCAAACTCCCAACAGTCACTGACCGGAAACCGCTCCAAGCGCTCGCGATCTCAGAAACCCAAAGCCAATGACGATAATTTGTCCTTCCATAAGTCAGACCACCATCACCATTAATGCTAACGGTATTCGAAAATGCATTGGAGAGCTGAAACATTTGCATGTTGCAGCTTAATACCCGGCTACTGCAGGCGGCCGAACTACTGCGATCGGCATTATAAACAGTAGCACTATATCTTAAATTTCCGTAGTCTCCATTCCAAGGGGAACAAGGGATCGAGCCTTGGAGAGTACTTTTCTCGAAAGCATTCTTTCCGTCATTAATCACGACTGTATTGCCTGATCCCGTGACAGCGTAGTCACACTGTCCATGAACCGTTTCCGACCATCTAACCGTAAAATTTGAGCAACTAATGGTTGTCGGTGTCGTCACAGGAGGCGGGGTGGGTGGCGGGGTAGGATTTGGAGATGGCGGATCAGAAACCAGAATTTGCCCTAGCTCTCCATCATCAAACTTTACAGTGATGACATTGGGGTCAGGAGCTGGTTTAGGTTCGTAAGCATCGAAACTCACTCGAATGGGAATATAGGTCTTTTCAAGCGTCGCTAGGGGAATCGTTCCCGCTTTATATTGTTCCATTTCATTTGCGGACAATTTCGATAAATCCGTAACTATGACATAGGCCTTTTGTTTTTCATCGGCTGACACAGTGGTGGCGGTTTGAAGAGATGCAAGCCTACTTCCGTCTTTTACGTAATCCCCTTCCGAGTCGTGAATGGGTGCCTTCTGCGAATCCGGGTGCGGAGAACAGGTCCCTGCATTCACTTCATAACAATAATTATTTGCTGAGACCTGTGCTTTGCCAGAGATATTTTGAATGGTCCACTCCACTCCCTCATCCCCGTTGGCCATTTCCCGACTGACAAACTTGCTCCGTAAGTATTCAAGGATTAATTCCTTTTGATTTAAACTGGAAGCTGCAGCTCGCTCTCTAGATAAATTCTTTGAATAGTTAAGCGCGAGTTGGATGAGAGACACAACTGCCACCGTAGCTAAAGCTCCCGCTACCGTGACTCCCACAATCGAATTTCCCCGTTGATTTAATCGATAGACTTTCCGCATCTCCCTATTTTACCTGAATCAGAGCCAGAAAATTGCGCTAAAAGTGCCGTTTTTTGTCAGTTTTGGGCCTGTCTAAGCCCCCATTACCCTTGAATTCTCATGGCATACAGGTTGCTTCTGAAAGGGCCGGCCAGTGGGCCTTTAGGAAGGGTGGGGTTATGGGTCGTCGTAAGAAACTAACAGAAGCAGAGCTTGAAAATACGCAAACGACTTTGACGATAGAAGACTCTAACCAAGCTGAATCAGAAGAAGCTGAGCTTCTGGCTGAAACAGACAGCGAAGTGATTGCAGAAGAAATTCCCGAAGAAGAAGAAGAAGAAGAAGAAGAAGAAGCCAAAGAAGAGACGGTAGAAGCGACTGCAGAAGTCGTTGCTGAAGAACCCGTTAAGAAACCGAGGAAACCCAGAAAGCCACGCGCTAAAAAAGTTGAAACCATTGCTGTCGCTGAAGAAAAAGCAGAAATTTCCGGACCTGCACCTGTTGCAACATCGGTCCCGAGCGAACCCGCTTTAGATCAGTGGGCTGCTATCAAACAACTTTCAGATTCTGTTGCTTTGATTTTAGAAAACTCAAAAAAACTTAAAGCACCTCCTCCGAGCCTTGATTTTGATACGAACGAATTCTTACGACCCCAGCAGCCACCTCCCAAGACTTTGTTCATCACAAAGTTTGCAACAGCCGCAAGTATCGTTGCGACCATACTTTCGCTTGTTAGCTTGTCCTTATCTCAATCGGCCAGACAAGCAGTCCTCGGAGCTCTTGAGCCTTTGAAGCAATCTCAGTTAGGGGTGGCTACTAAGCCAAGCACGGGTGAAGAAGCATTGCCTTTTCGAAGAAATCCTAGGCGGACTCGATAGGTTTAAAGAGTCCTCTCAAATCGCCCACAAGATATAAGCTGCCAGTCACGATTAACGTGTCCTCAAGCTTGAGTTTCTTTCGCAGTTCATTAAACGCTTTCCCCGGATCCTCTTCATAATTTGCAAGATTTTGGTAAGTCTCATCGTACTCCCCTCGCGCTCTTGGTACTCGAGTCAGCACTAATTCTTTAGCAAAAGGCTTGAGCGCTTGAATCATCTGCGAGGCTTCTTTATCCGGACCAAAACCACAAAGCACATAAAGATTTTTAGCCCCGAGTTCCTGAAGGGTATCTGTTAAGGTCTTCATGCCGGCTACGTTATGATCTCCCGACAAAATGATTCTTGGGTTTTCTTGAACGATTTCCAAACGACCCGGATTTACCATCGAGCGAAAAGCTTTTTGAAGCGTGGAAACCGGAATTTCAGGAAATACCTTTCTTAAAAACAGATAAGCTGTGACTGCATTTTCTAGAGCACCCCGGGAAGGATTTTTTAAAAAAAACTCCTGGCCGTCGATAAGGACTTCCTGTCCCTGCCAGCTTTTTCGAAGAACTTTTCTGGGAACAGAATCGGTAAAGTACAAAGGAGAAGAAAGCCGTTCACATTCTTTTTGAAGAAGGTTTCTTAAGCCAATCTCCTGAAGCCCGCTCACCACCGGCACCCGAGGCCTGAGCACCCCCATTTTTTCTGAAAGTATTTTCTCAAGGGTGTTTCCCAGGTACTCGGCGTGATCCCAGCTGATATTGGTCAGGACGGTGCCAAGCGGATCCGTCACATTGGTAGCGTCTAGGCGCCCGCCCATCCCCACTTCTAAGACATTGAAGTCGGGCTTGGTTTGAGCGGAATCCCAAAAAAAGATGAGGGTCAGGAACTCAAAGTAGCTGAGCTTCCATTTCTGAGCGATGGGAGCTAACGCCTCCACATGCCCGCTCAGACGCTCCTCTGTCCACGGACGAAGCCCGTCTTGAAATCGTTCTCTTAAGTGTTGAAGGTGGGGGGAAAGGTAAGTGGCTACGCGAGCCCCATGAGTTTTTAGGGCCTCACTAATAAAGAGAGTGGTACTGCCTTTGCCGTTTGTGCCGGCAATGACCAAGGACTTTACAGTTTTTTCGGGATGACCCGCTTCTTTGAGCGCTCCCAAAAGATTTTCGAGCGAGTAGTGAATGCGTTTCTCGCCTCCCAACTGCTCTAGAAAAGATTCCCAAGAAAAACTGTTCACTGTGATTTTCGCCTCTGTAAAGAGTCGATACAGTTTGGATACAGTGATTTCAAGAACTTAGAGAATGCTGTCAGTTTTCCATCACTCGCAGTGTACGCGTGTAAAAGAGAATACCACCCGTCAACAATACCGTAACCACCTGAAATAACGATGTTTTCTAAAAGCATCCACTCCCCTGACTTTGGCAAACACGTTGCAATCTCTCTTCAACAAACGGGGTAATTAACTTTTTAACCTGTAAAAGGGGGAAGCTGTGACTATCGCATCAAACATCTATAACTTTTCAGACTATCGAGACTTCTTGAAGGATCGTTATCGTCAGCTCAAAGAAGCTGATCCGGTATTCTCCTTTAGAAACTTTTCAAAAGCCGCAGGCTTTGGTTCACCCAACTATTTAAAGTTGGTGATGGATGGCAAACGCAATTTAAGCTTTGATGCGATTGCAAAGTTTGCAAAAGGCCTTCGCTTAGATAACCACGAATCGGAATTCTTCCGCTACATGGTTGAGCACAATCAATGTGAGCACTTGCCTCGCAAAAAAGTTTTCGAAGCAAAGCTCATGTATTTGAGAGAACTTTTTAAAGTTAAAACACTTATTCCTGAGCTCTATGACTACTACCATCAGTGGTATCACTCGGCCATTCGAGAGATGGTGAAGAAAGGTGCGGTAAAGAACGATGCCGCAACGATTGCTCAAAGCTTAGTACCAGCCATTTCTGAAGAAGAGGCAAAGGAATCTATCGCTCTTCTACAGAATTTGAAATTCGTAGCCTGCAAAGGAGACATGCTGGAAGCGGTCGACACGACAGAAATCGACTCTCAAACAGCAGCTCTGAGCCAAAAAATTCACTACGAACAAATGGCAGAACTTGCTGCTCAGTCACTCTATACTCAAGGGCCTGAAACCCAGGACTTTGAAAGTATGACCTTAAGCCTTCCGATGGATAAGGTGGCTGAAGTCAGACGGCAGATTCAGGAACTTCTCTTGGGAATTGCGAGTAACCAAACTCACAACCCCACTGATTCCGTGTATCAGCTCAATATCCAGTTCTTCGCTATGACAAAGCCGATGGGATTGGTGGGCGGAACAACGAAACAGAAAGAAGGAGAAGCCGCTTAAGATTGTTTTATACTAACTCCTAAAAAAAAATCCCCCAGGGACGATCAGGTGATTTCACCTAGAGCCTCTGGGGGTTTTTATTTTTTGCTATCTAGCTTTTAGCGATAGTAGTGGCCGCGCCCTTCATTGGAGTTGTAGTCGGGAGCTCCAACAACGAAGTCGTTTGTTCCGTCGCCGTCTACATCGCCCTCGATACCAGCAACCACTTTACCAAAGTGCTCGTTGTTATTAGCACCCGTGAGGGTGTTCATTACAGCCCCTGTACCGCCATTGTAGACTTTTGCAATTCCACGAGCTGTTCCACCGCCCGCGGCAAACGGAGCCCCTACGATGAATTCAGCTTTGGAGTCGCCGTTGCGATCGCCTAGTCCGGCCACCGAGTAGCCCAGTTTATCTCCCGCAACATCACCCGTGACAGTGTAAAGGGCTGCTCCTGAGGTTCCGTTGAGAACGTAAGCCCGCCCTTTCGAACTATCGTAGTCGGGAGCTCCGACAAGGACGTCGGAATAAGCATCTGCGTTCACAAGCCCGGCTTTAGCTACTGAAGTACCCAAGTGATCGCCTGCGGCTTCGCCACCTAGTTCCCAGTAGTAAGTGAATCCCACTACACTGGAACTGAAACTGCCTTTGTAGACAAACACTCGTCCGGCATCCGCCCCATTCGAGCTGTCGTTCGGGGCACCGATTACTAAATCATTTAGTCCATCTCCATCAACATCACCTGCATTGGCAATGGATTGCCCGAACTGAGCGTTATCTACGACGCCATTGATTTCGACAAGTTCTGTTCCTGTATCGCCATCGTAAATATAGACAGCGCCTCGGTTGGTTCCTCCAGCATCAGCTCCTGGAGCTCCAATTGCCAATTCTGATTTGGAATCGCCATTGAGGTCGCCTAAGAGTGCAACAGAAGTCCCAAACTCGTCGTTATTGGCTCCACCCGTGAAGGTGCGGAGTAAAGAAGTTCCCTCATAAAGGAAGACTTGGCCTTTGTTGGTTCCTCCACCATCTGCTTGAGGTGCTCCAACTAAGTAGTCTTTCTCGCTAGCTCCATCTACGTTATATCCCCCGGCCAATGCAGAACCAAAACCTGCACTATTTTCGGATCCGCTCACGGTATAGAGAATAGCTCCAGCGTCGGTGAGCACGTTTACTTCGCCCCGTGCAGTGCCCCCACCATTCTTTAAAGGAGAACCAATAATTACTTCAGGACGCGAATTACTATCTAGATCTCCCGCATCGGCTGCAGCTGAGCCAAATCCGCCAACACTGCCCACATCTGTACCAGTGACTGCTTTACCAAGAAGGGTTCTGATGCTTTTGTTGGTAGCAAGCGAGCCTGTTCCGCCAACTGCAGGAAGAGTTATATCTGCATTACCGGCAGTTTCATTGGCATCCACAATAGACCCACCATTGAGATTTAGAGCTCCGGTCCCTGTGTACTCAAGTCGACCTCGAAGAGCGTCTGTTGGTCCAATACTGGTATCGCCATAGCCTACTGTGTAGGTAAAGCTAACGGTACTTCCACTGGAGGCTCCGGCATTGTAAAGCGCAAAGGCATCCACTCCGCTACTGGTATTAACCTCAAGTTTTGGACTTCCAGTCACAGTCACAGGCTCAGTGAAAACGACTTGGATAGAAACGGTATCTGCCACGTCATACAGTCCATTTGATGAACTTGAAGTGACATTGGTCACCTCGGGGAGCGGATCCACTACGACTTGTTCATTGTCAGAGATGGATCCCGAAGCCCCGGGACTTGCGAAAGTCAGATTCGCATCTGAAGCTCCGTTCTTGATCGTTCCGCCATTGAGCTTTAAGGAGTCTGTAGCATTATAATCAAGGTCGCTACTAGACTCTCCAAGGGCGACCGAGTAGTTGAACACGAGCGTTGTAGTTCCCGTTCCAGAAGAATAATTTGCTCTGCCTAGCGAACTGGAGTTAGTCGCCAACTCTACATAAGGAGTTCCTCCAGAACTGTTAACTGTTACAGCTTCTGTAAATTGAACAGCGACAGATATCGTCGCACCTTTACGATGAGGTCCATTACCAGTTGTCGTAACAACTCCCACCACTTGAGCCGGCGTTGCGATCACCAGAGCTTTGTTAGCTCCTAGGGATCCTGTGGCGCCGGGAGATGGCAAAGTCAAAACAGCATTCGTAATAGAGCCATCTTGATCTTTTATGGTGCCTCCATTTAAAACAAGCGATGAAGTAGCCACATAATCTAGATCACTCGAATGTTGGCCAGCAGCAACAGTATAGTTGAAAGTAGCCGTATTTCCTGAAACCGACGAAAAGTCGACAACAGCATCATTGGCCCCGGTTTCAAGAGTAATCCGAGGAGTTCCGGTGACACTGATGTTTTCACTAAAGGTCACTTGAACGGGGATCACTTCACTAACACCCCAAGAACCATCGGCTTTATTTGAAGTTACGTTGGTGACAATCGGTGCAGTATCAACCACAAGATTTTTTTGTCCCGCCAATGAATTGGAGCTTGCAGGAGCTGGGAGCGTAAGGAGGGCCGCTGTAGATCCACCCTTCACCTGTATGGTCCCGCCAGACAGAGCCAGAGCGGACGTGCTTGCGTAATCAAGATCGCTTGAATTGTGACCAGCCGCCACAGTGTAAGAACAAACGACTGTGTCGTCAGACAAATTGGTTGTAGCAGTCGTTGTACTACACGATGCTTGATTATTGTTAGAACTGGAATAGCCAGTCGATAAAGTAAGTGTCGGAGTGCCGGTAACGGCTACCCCTGTATTGAAAACCACTCTTACAGAAATGGTTTGTCCTAAAGCATAGACACCATTTGAGTTGCTAGAAGTAACTTTTTGAACTTCAGGCACACGAATAATCGAATCTGAAACGCAGGAAGTTTCGTTTCCACCAGCGTCTTTGAATTTTGCGTAAACAGTTTCGGTATTAGAGGAACCAGTAGTTGCCCAAGCAAGTTTTGTCGCGGAGTATGCTTCCCAGCTCCCGCCAGAAGCACATCCAGCAGTATTAGTGACATACATTTGACTAGGAGAACCTGACGCAGAAAGCGCCAGA
>Ga0214923_10001234_pt1 | contig 36873 bp, 26 predicted proteins | sample LL1510_MetaG_FD_177993 | JGI IMG/M metagenome (GOLD analysis project Ga0214923, IMG submission 177993) | Freshwater microbial communities from Lake Lanier, Atlanta, Georgia, United States - LL-1510 | ecosystem: Environmental > Aquatic > Freshwater > Lake | place: USA: Georgia | collected...
TGGCTGGGCAGAAATTATTTAGTGGGTAGTTAGTTTATTAGGATCAATCTTCGATAAATTTCACCATTAACTCCAGACCAGACCCCTGCATATACTCCTGCGGGCAAAGTGCCCAAGGTGATTTGTCCACCGGAACCTGAAAATAACTTCTGCCCAGCCAAGCTATAGATTTCACAGTAAGAAAATCCGGAATTAATCTCCCAATGTAAAACATCTTCTGCTGGCTGAGGCCAAATCAAAAATGGATTCGTTACGGCTGGGACATCTAAATCGCCCGTAAATACACATACCTCTCCGGTAAATACTTGTCGCGCACAAAACCGATTGCGCAACGACCAGGAATGCGCTCCTCCGTACAAAAGGGAATCTGCTTTTAGTAGCTCCATTGCCGCCTGAGGTAAAGTCATTTGTTGAATATGATGATACAAGGCCTCTAATTGTATTCTGGTAATTACGGTATTCCCAATTTCAGCTTGTAAATCCAATAATATGGCCGACCATAAATTTCCTGTTTCATAAATATTTCCAGTAGTAATCGGATATACCGATTGATTATAGGCTTCTCGTCCTGCCCAAAAAGGATTATGTCCGTCCCAATTATAAACTTGTTTACAATGAAAGGTATCATATTGCTGAGATTGAATCACTGCAAAAAAATCACATATCCCCTCTTCCATTCCTCGCCGTTCAGTACCGAACCAGGAGTCAGGCGAAGCCGCCCAACACAAGGCATGCCCATATTCATGTACGATTACATCCGCATCTTCAGCATCATCTACCCCTCCTTCCCCTAATGCCATATAGCCATCTGTATTGGATAAGGGCGACCAATAAGAGTTATCATTCCCCGACAACCCATGGGGATCTACCCGAACCGGTGCATTGAATAAACTCGTAAATCCTAAGGATTGCACATACGTCTGAAATTTGTGAATATGATAATATGCATTCACATCTTCAAATCCTTGTTCGCTGCGTTGATAATAAAAATCAGTACTGGCTTTTCTTACGGGTAAATCCCAAGGAGCTTCAATATCTTCTAACTGCACATAAGGTCCCCGCAAATAAAAGGTATCGGTTTGGTAGGTTATAGATAAAGCTACCGTATCTCGGGATTGATCTAAAACAGGCGAGTCTTGATCATTATTATCTTGAAAGGCGCCTCCGTAAACAACTCGATTTTTAGTTAAGGGGTCGGGTAAATATACTAGTCCTCGGGCAGGGGTATCAATAGCAAATACATTAGAATAATAGGCTTTACAATCCCGAATGTTTAAGCGATTTCCAGTATTTCTATGGTAGATCACTTCTATGTTTTCGGGGAGATATTTTACTTTCCAAGCGGGCTGTAGTCCTGCATCCGTCGGGAAGTATATTGAATCTACAATAGAAGTAAGTCCAAAGTCTGGACTGCTAGCTGTGTTACTCAACTCATTTATCTGCCAATCTATAGGTATTACTGCCTGCGCCTCATATTTATAACCTAATATATTATAAGATTCATTATTATATTCATGTATTATTATTTGTGAACCATAAACTGATTTATTATCTATTAGTATAGTATAATGAAAATGATTTCCCCCGAGGCTTATCTTAGTATCAACAGCATTTACTTTGGTAAAAGAGGGAATCTCCAGTTTTGTAAACACCTCTTCTAAACGCTCGGATTTTATATTTTTAGATTGAACCGATTGTGCCCATATAGGAAAGGAGTGTCCTATAAAGAATATCATTAGGCAAAATAATCCTCCTTTAACCATACCTTAAGTTACACTTATTTTAGCACAAATGTTTTCACTTTTTCTTCAATAGCTAAGGCTTCGGCAACAACAAAGGTACTACCTCCGATATAAATTAAATCTTGAGGTTGGGCAACTTGCAAAGCGGCTTCAATCCCAAGGGCTACGGATGCAAAGACATCCCCTTTTAGTCCATATTGTTGTGCAGCTGCCGATAAAACATCTGCGGATAACCCTCGAGGCAAATCAGGCTTTACCCAATAATAACGGGCTTCTGGAGGCAATAATGCGAGAACTTTAGATCTATCCTTATCCCCTACCATCCCCCAGACGATATGCCATTGTTTTTCGGATCCTTGACGTAATTGTTCTAGTACTTCCTGCACTCCTGCTTCATTATGCCCGGTATCTAGGACCACACGAGGATGCTCTCGAAGTTGTTCCATTCTTCCCCGTAAACCCGTATTTTCTCTAACCTTCTTTACTCCTTCTTGAATGGCCGCTTCAGGTAAATTCCATCCTAACTCAGTAAGTATGGGAATGGCAGTTAATACCGTTGCCAAATTCTCTCTTTGATACCCTCCCATTAAATCTAAGTCCCAGATTTTTCCGGAGATTGTATCCTTCCAACGAGCATACTTTCCTGGATTAATAACGCTTTCCAGCGCAACAGTATCGGATGCCCAATAAATCTGAGAACTGGTTTCCTCTGCTTTTTGCTCAAACACTCTTTGTGTTTCTAAACGCTTTTGCCCTATTACCACCGGACAAGCAGATTTAATAATTCCTGCTTTTTCATACGCAATCTCAGATAAGCTATTCCCCAACAAATCCATATGATCCCAGGAGATATTGGTAATGATAGAGAGTTCTGGAGTAATCACATTGGTAGAATCTAACCTACCCCCTAAGCCTGTTTCAATAATGGCAATCTCTACCGATTGATGCGCAAACCAATCTAAACATAAGGCAACGGTGGTTTCAAAAAAAGAAGGCTTAATGTCTTCTAACAGGGGCTTATATTTTTCTACCCAGTCACAGATTGGCGTTTGGGGAATCGGAACTCCATTAATTCGAATCCGCTCAGTAAAGGAAAGCAAATGAGGAGAGGTGTATAATCCGGTGGTATATCCTGATTCTTGAAAGATAGAGGACAATAGAGAGGAAACCGAACCCTTTCCATTGGTACCCGCCACATGAATAGTTTTAAGGGAAAGATGAGGATTTCCTAATGCCTGTAATAAGGCGAGGGTATTGCCTAAATCTTTTTTATAAGCACTTGCTCCCACGCGTTGAAACATAGGTAGTGTGGCATACAAATATTGTAGAATACTTGAAAACCGAGAATCGGCAACACTTTCCAAGGCCAGCGTGGGTTATTTCAAACGAAAGGTAATGCTTACTTTGAGGCGTTTATCCTTCGCCCCAGGACGTTTACTGATATCATCAAATTTCCATTGCCGTAAGGCCTCTTTGGCAGCCAAGGTTAACCGAGCAGAAGTAGTTAAGGTTTTAGGGATAACTTCTTTCACCTTGCCTTCGGGAGAGATTACAATTTCATACGTGATTTTTGCATCTTCTTGAACATCATACTTGGGCATCACCGAGGATATCAACTTGCGCCCTTGCAAACCTTCTTCCCCTTCCCCAAAAGCATATCCCCCACCGTTCGGATTTAACTCTTTGGCATCTGGAGTGCCGGAATTCCCCACTTGGTTTCCTTCCCCATCATTGGAACCCCCTCCAGGCAAAGACCAGTCCTTTCTCTTTCGGGTGGGCGTAGTAGGTGAGGAAACAACTTCAGTAGGCTCTGTGCCAGTAATCACGGGATCATTAGCTTGATCCGCAATTGGGGAGGAGGTTTCTGTATTCACGCTTTTCTCTCCAGGCGTAGGATTGGGTGCAGGTGCCTGAAAATTATTCACCTCCATACTTCCTTCTACATTATTTCCAAAATCAATTGTCCCTACAATTTCATATTCTTCCGCAATAACTGGGGGTAAATAAGCCCTTGACGCCAACCAAAAATTGGTAATCAAGAGTAAGGCTATGATACACCCAGTGGTAATCAACAAGCTTTGGTTCCTGATTTTTTTTTCCTGAAGGATAAGGGCTTGTTTCATAAGGTTTCAATTGTTAGTATTTTGTACAGACACTTATGAATAGGTAACGTGAAAAGCAGGAAATTCTTGGGTTGCATTCGATAATAATATAGTAAAGATAATTACCTTCCGCATTACTTCCTCCACATGTGCACTTAGGCTGTATAGGCAACCCTACGCTTTTAGGAAAACCGTATGACTTGTATTCAATAGGTTTTAAAATATTGTTGAGTGGATGAATGGGTCAACAAGTAGACTTTTACGGATGCTAATATATTTATCTAGATAATAAACATAGTTAGTATTAGATAAATTCTACTCGCAAATCTTTATCACTTACTGTCTTTCCTATAACAACTTTATCACCGGCGTTGAATACTGAACACCTAAATGTTCAAATTGAAGATAATAAGAACCTTGGGGAATTTTTTGAAGGGATATTTTCATCTTATTTCCAGCACTGATTCCCTCCGAACCGGTTATTAATTCTCTACCTTGCATATCGAGTAAACGGTAGTTTAATTGACCTGTAATAGGGGATTGAATATACAATTCTTCTTTAGCTGGATTGGGAAATACCTGATAGCCGGCTAAACGATAATCCGGACTTAAGCTGGTTAGGGTTATCGCAGTAGATACTGCACTACAGCCAGCGGTGTTGGTGAACCGTACGGTATAAGTACCTGCTTGGGTGCTAACATAAGTAGTGTTGGTTGCCCCTGGGATAAGGGTATTATTTTGGTACCATTGCCAGGTGCCCACCCCTCCACCGCTGGCAGATAAAGTGTCGCCTGATTTTGTAATCATAGGAATAGTGGGTGCCGCTTGGGTGATGACCGTTACCGTGGTGCTGGAATTACCGATACACCCACTGGGTTGAAGAATTAATACTACGCGATAATCCCCCGCTTGGGTTACTTGCAAGCTGGAGGCCGTTGCCCCGGGAATATCTACCCCATTACGCTGCCATTGCCAACCCCAACCAGCAGTAGTGTCGGCCTGAAGGGTTAGGGTGTCATTGGAGCAAATTGGACCTAAAGAATCTGCTGACAATAAATGAGGATAGGGGGAACGAGAAGATGGCATAAATACAGGGAATTGGAAAGGGCCGTAATAATTCTGAAGTGAAATGATAGAATCTTGAAGTGAACACCCTATGCCAGCAATATTAGGATAATCAATTACCCCAATATTCTTTTGCATTGGTTCAGTATAATATATTTTACCATTAGAGGAAACAAATAAATCTGTAACTCCCATTGAGGGTCGCTTGTTAAGGGAAATCCCAGAGTTTAGGATTTGTGAACCGTTTCCTAAACTTAGGTCGAATTGCATAATGTTACCACCAATGCAGGGATCGGATAAATATAATTTACTTTCATCCGGAGAAAGGGATGCGGTTTGTAAAGAAAACCCCACGATAATAAATGAAATCCCATTGGTGTAATTGACTTGTCCCGTCTGGTTATCAAAGTTTAAAAAATCAACGTGGGTTTGGTTTTGTCCATTTAAAAATTGAGTATAAATAGAAATCAAAGTTTTTCGATCTTGTTTTATTAATAATATACCACCCCATTGATTTATGGCATGAACCGTACCAGCATTACTTATAACAGGGCTTGCTCCTACCCCAGAAGAGGTAACTGGATACACAAAAAATGTATTATTACCTCTACCATGAGTAAGAATCCAAGCATCTGACCCGTTACAATGCGGAACCCCTATTGTTGATAGGCCGCTTATCCATTGTTGATTGGTACCCCAAATTCTTTGGTTCTTAATCGCCAAATCCCCCATCCCACTATTCAAATTCATATCCACAACATGATAATAATCGTATTGCATGATAATATATTTATTGGAATCCATAGGCCAGGGTAATAAAATTGGCGGAGGTATTAGAAGATTATACTGTTGTCCACAATTATTGAGTCCATTAAGTAAACTAGTACCATTGGGCATAAGTTGGTGATTTCTATCATAACAATTTAAAATATCTGTAGTAAAAAGCAAGTTCCCATTTCGGTCGGATGCCACTATAGAGCTAGTCGTGCTAAACCCAATCCCATTCGGCAATAAGGTAGGTTGCAATACACCATTTTGAGATTGGAGATAAAGACTATCTTTCATAAACCAATGTTTGGTTTCTAATTGGGCATGAATAGAATTAATGGAATATAAAATTCCAATAAGAGTTAAGATTTTAAATATCGTTTTCATGTGAGTTGCTCGATTAAGGTACGTTAGAAAAATAAATGTAATTGGTGTAAGGAATGCTGGAACAATCTGAGGTAAAATAATTGATGCTTTCAACATCAAAGTAGGGAAACAAATAAGGTATTGGGGAAAAGCATAAAGTTACTGCATACCCATCCATATCCACATCATAATTATCGTAAACAAAGTTTAAGCTATTACATCCCCCTATAGGATAGGGGAGATTACTTAGATAAACTGCATTTTTATAATCATCACTCGTGGGGATGCTATTATCATATTCCACTACTCCGTCCTGATCTCCATCTCCTCCAATCATACAAGCTACATTACTGGTAGGATTGGGTGCTACTGAAAAAGCATAGGTGGCATTATACGGTGGAGGATCAGCTAAAACTCGATAAAATCCTAATTGAGGGTAATTTGTTGCCGGCAATGCAGGGTCTTGCCATGCCTGCATAATATTCGAGGTAAAGTCATACTGAATTACACCCATGGAATTCACATATACCGGCACACTACTAATGACAGGAAGGTGATTTCTATGTTTGATCACAATATAAAATGGACCTTGGGTATTTTGAACCGTATAACTTTGATTAAAACTAATGGCAAAGGGAAAAGTACTTCCGTCAACATCCACGATTTGTCCATCTTCCAATAAAATAGCTGAATAATTCGCCACACAAGAGTCTTGTAAAGCAGTGCCTGGGTTATTAATATTGGCAGGATCCACTACCTGTCGAAGTTCGATAAGCACCCAATCCACAACAGGATGGCTTAATAAACTCAAACTCATTGGGGTTGGACCTGTATAGGTTTGGGCAGTAGGGGGTGGGTTACCTGGAAACGTTGTATATGGGGAAGTTAGGGGTATTAAATTACTAGGAGTTAAACCTTTACGCATTCTTTTTGACCCAAATGTCATTGGAAGTGTTGGCCAATAATTTAAAGTTGGCATTGGGTTGTAGTCATGCGTAGCTCCTTGTAGAAACACTCTTAAATCCAGTAATGGGCAATCTGTGGTTACGACCATGGTATCTAATGTTGTGCATATTCCTCCAGGTGCTGTGGTAGCTTTTAATATATACATCCCGGGTTGAGTAACTGTTGTGCTGATGGGAGTAGTAAAACCAGTTAATCCTGGGGGTATAGAATGCCAAGCGTATATTACGCCCGGTAATGCCGGTCCTCCAATTGTGATTGGAAATGAATTGGTTCCAGTTAAACAAAACGAAGTATCATTCCCTGCAAAAGGAGTAGGATAATTTTCAACCGTAACCACTGCATCTAGGGTATTGAAATTAAACGAACCACAAAGGTTTGTGATATTGGTAATTGAATAAGTAGTAGTAACAGATGGGGTTATTGAAATTATATAAGGAGAAATCGTATTACCACTTACTGTTGTAAAAGTAGTTCCATCCGTATAGGTAAAATCGAAATTGAAGGAATTCAGGGTAAGCGTTAAGGCTGTTTGGCTACCTATACAAATATAATGACTACCACTAAATTGAGCGGCGGTGGGTAGATCGTCAACCACAACACGAACGGTATCTGAAGCGATGCTACAATTACAGATATATGCAGTAACAGTATATATACCAGAATTAGCTGAGGTAACCCCAATAATGGTAGGGTCTCTTTGATTAGAAGTATATCCATTTGGACCATTCCAAATATAGTTAACACCGGGAATATTGTCAGCATCTAAAGAAAGACTTGACCCACCACAAAGGGTATCATTTATTGCCCAACCATTAAAACTCAGGACAGGATTTGGAGATAATGGATTACTAAGATTATCCAATATTAATCCACATACACCTGACCCTGCTCCATTCTCAGGGCTAAAAGTTAAGCAACTTGAAGTTCCAGCAACATATCCGGGGTCACCTCCACAAATACTAATATCAACATTAGTAGGAATTGAACTTAGATCTAACCAAACTAATCCACCACCCCCTCCTCCACCAGTACCATGACAATGACCATTTATTCCAACTTGACCACCTCCGTCTCCTCCGATTGCATTAACTTGAAGACTTGTAAAATTGTTTGTAATTGTTGTAGCAACTGAGTATGCAGGCATAAAAATAATAGATCCTGCTGCCCCACCCCCTCCACTCCCATCATTTCCACCAGCATTTGGTGCATTATGACCGTTGGTTACAATAGTTCCATTTGTTCCATCTATAATGTCACATAAAAGAAAAATTATTCCTCCACCATTTGCACCATTCGCAGCATTTCCGGAATTCTGTGATCCGGCTCCTCCTCCTCCTCCTGCAAAGACTCTTGGTGCAAAACTAGGAAAGGGGTACGGGAAGACATTTCCAGGGATTCCATCAAAATTACTTGGTCCACCGAAAGCCAGACTTCCGCCATTTCCACCCGCACCTCCATTCGCACCTCCACCTCCTCCATAATCAACCATGCCTCCTGCGCCCCCGCCATTAGCAGAAGGAGCAGATCCAGAAGTTAAATTATTATTTAGTGGATCTAAGGAAATAGACTCCCCTTTCTCACCCAAGCCACCTGTATTTGCAACTCCATAGGGTGGACTTGGAGCTGGCAATGAATAAGTGCCTGAAACTGTTCCTCCCCTAAACCCTGAGCCTGATGCATCAATCACGCCCCCACTCCCAAAATCCAAAGTTGTTGCTTTAAGGGCTATCACTCCCCCTGTTGTCCCATTCCAATTTAAGGCACTCACGGTGCCAGCAATCACAGCCCCACCCCCAGTATATTCCGGTACTTTTATGATTTGTAAACCCGCAGTTGGATTGTAGGTATTTGCTAAAGTATTAACCAAGGTAATAGTTGTTCCTGTAACTGAAGCAATAGTATTAAACTCCATTAATCCAGCCGAATTATAAGATTGAACACTACCAAAAGTTACAGTATTAGTTATATCTACCGTAGCATCTTGCATTTGAATAATAAGTACTAAATCGCCCACTGTAAATGGAGTTGTTGAACTAACAGTTATGGTATTTGGTAAAGTTATTCCTGTGATCTGTTCATATGAATTAATTACTCCGGAAATAGGCGTTTGTGCTTCCACCCAATCGGGTTTAATCCATAAACTTAGTAGTAGAAATAGTCCCCATAAATAAACATTTAAGAGGTTACTCCCCCCCCCGCGTTTTTTACTTGGATGAGTTTCCAAGTTCTGGTTTTGAGCTAATTTAAGTGCCATAAAATGCTAAGGTTAGTTTGTGAAAAATAAAAATATTTTCTAAGATAGTAAAGGGTAAATGGCTTTGTCAAGTAAATTATTTTACCTAAATCCTAAAAGTGCTTGTTTTCTTCGAAAAGAAGGTTTTTCAAAAACAAGATAATATTAAGTTCATATTATTTATATTTCGATTTTATAATTAGTCTAAAAATTCCGAATGAAAGCCTGAATCACTTAACCTACATTTGAAGTATAGAAAAGGTCGTAAAAATCATGAACTTCAAACTTTAGTAATCCGATTATTCATTATGGTTGACGAAAAGTTTTGAGGAACGATTAGCGGTAATAGAGCTACTTCGGAATCAATATATTAATTTTAATAAAGATATTGAGCCACTACTTCAAAGTGTTTGTAGAATTATTACAAATACATAATGCCGATTTTTTAATTTTAGGTGGATATGCGGTTAGAATTCCAAAATACCCTAAATCTACCTCAGATGAATTATAAATAACATCATCCTTCTTTAAAATTAAGTACACATCAAAATATGAAAAACATCTATACCTTTTTGTTGCTTTTCCTAGCTACGATGGCTACACTTCTGAGCCAAACTCCTCCTTGGAATAACCCTTTAAGAATAGCTACTTCTTCCGATGGAATAACCTTTTCCACCCCAACTATTTTTCAAGATTCTGCAGGGGTTCCCTCAGTAGTAGCGTGGAAAGGCGACACTTTAGTTTGTGTATTTCAGGGCTTCAAAGCACCTATAGGCTCAAGCACTTGGGATAGAGTATCGGTAAAATTCTCCTATGACAAAGGCATCACCTGGACGGCTTCCCAACCTATTGTGATGCAGAACTTTCCAACTGCCTATCAACGTCCTTTTGATCCTACCTTGGTGGTATTAAATCAGGATAGTCTTAGATTGTATTATTCCTCTAGTAATGGAATGCCAACTTTTGGGGCTGATTCTATTATCAACACGTATTCAGCTATCAGCACCGATGGAATTCAGTATACTTTTGAAGCAAATCCCAGAGTGGATGAACCTATATCAAAAGTGATAGATCCTGCAGTTATATATTATAACAATAGTTATCATTATTTGGCTCCAGCGGGCAGTCCTGCACAAGGAGCGTTTCATTATGTTTCTGGGGATGGCCTTAATTTCTCTAAAGTATTGGATATTGGTTCTGACAACCAGCACAATTGGACGGGCAACTATATGGTAAATTCCCCTGCTGAACTTAGGTTTTATGGATGTGGGAGTAATACCATTTGGTATAATTCCTCTTCGAATGGAGGAGTATGGAATGGGTATGTGCCCACGAATATAATTGGAGGAGATCCTTCAGTGGTGAAAACAGATTCCCAACAATATATAATGATTTTTGTAGGACCGCCCAACACTACAATTACTAATCCACAAGTTAGTAATCCGTCCTTAATAAAGCTTATTCCCAATCCTACGCAAGAATATCTCGTTCTAGAATATACAGAAGAATATAGTAACAAAAGTTATGAAATTTATTCTACCCAAGGAACACTATGTTTCGAGGGTATTCTTCCAATCGGCAGCCACAAAGTAAACATTCAATCCTTACCCTCCGGAATGTATTATTTAAGCGTAAAAGGAATTAAGTCAGAAAGAATTTCTTTTATAAAACTATAAGTAGTATATTATATATTTATTTATAAAATATAACTAACTGCATTAAACCCTATCCAGTGAACCGGACATCTCCATTTCCCTTGAATTCTTAATGGCCTCATAAAAATTAGCATTCGTAATATGTATAAAGGGAATCAGCCATAAGAATCCTATCCCCAAAGTAAGTAAACATAAAACACTCAGCAATAAATAATGGAGATATAAGTAAAATAATTTCCATTTATATCCTTCCATCATTTGTTTACTTCTTTCCAAGGCATCTACCACTTTAATATTCGGAGTATCAGAAAGAATATAAAAAGTCATAGAATACGAAAGCGCTGCGATGATCCCTGGAACAATTAATAATAATGTCCATAATATCACATATACGATGATGAGTAGATAGGCACCCAATGCAGTTATAAACCTATCAAATCCAGAGAAAATCTTACTCAATTGAACCTCTTCTCCTCTAACAAATGCTAAGGAAAAGGAGGCTGCGCCAAGGGTAAAAGGCCCACCCAGTATTAAGGCTATTAAGCTTCCTGGCGTTTTAAAAATACCTGAACCTCCTAATAGAACTGAATAAATAAAAAAAGCCAGAATCGGCAGTCCCCACTTCCCCTTTAAAGCACTTAAGGATTTTTCTAATAAGGCATTTATTTCTATTCCCATAATTGATATACTTACGATATTATTTAATAAACAATTCTATTATTTCAGAAGTTACTAATTTAACCTTCTTCAATAAAAAGGGGGATCTTTAGTCCCCCTATAATTTTAATAAACCGCCCATTTCCGAACAGCTTTTTGCCCTCCGGTTTCTAATTCAATCCAATACACTCCTTTACTCAAATTCAATTCTCGCGTATTTAATTGTAAGTGAATTTTTTGTTCTCCATTACCTGGATAGTTCTTCTCTAACAAAGTATGCCCAGATACATCTATTACTTTTACAGATAATTCTTTCGTTTGAACTGATAATCCAGATAAGTTAATTCCAACAGATTCTCCATCCGAAGGATTTGGGAATATCTCTAGCACAATTCCTCCAGTTTGAGTAGGGTCTGCCGACAATCCTCCAATCAATAACACTTGTTGAATCGTATCTTTCGTACAGGCATTTTGGATGATTAATCGTACCAAATAAGTCCCGGCATTTAGATAGGTATGATGTGGACTAACTGCATTGCTAGTAGAATTATCTCCGAAACTCCAAGTGTAATTGTAGGCTCCCCCACTGCTAATATTCACAAAGTCCACATCAAAGCCAAACACAGTATATTGAAATCCAGCTACAGGTGCATCCATCACTTCAATTTGAACTAAATCCGTATCCTGACAACCTGCCTGATAGGTATGCCAAATATATTGATGGAATCCAGTGGTAAGATTTCCTACCAGCACTTGTGATAAAGTACTATCGCCTAAAAATATAGAAGGTCCACTATTAATTGTCCAATACCCACCTCCAAAAGTTGGAGGGGCAGCTAATAAAAATACAGTTGGAGTGCAAAGGGTTTGATCTGCACCTGCATTTGCAACGGGTGCCACCAAAGCTACATTAATCACAACAGTATCTTCGACGATACATCCTCCTTGACCTGTTACTGTCCATAAGAGTTGATTAACCCCTAAGTTTAAGGTAGAGACAGGCGTTTGTGGATCCAGTGCATCTAAGAAAATAGCATTGCCACTCAACACAGTCCATATTCCTAACCCATTTACCCCTGGTGTTGCTGCTAAAGTAGTAGCGGTGCTACAAAGGTTTTGATCCGGTCCGGCACTCGGTGCTCCCGGTGGAACATACACTTCTATGACTACCGTATCAGTATTGGCACAGGTAGGTGAACTAACTCTCCATTCAATGATATTGGTTCCAACCCATAACCCTGAAACCGAGGTTGCATTTGAGGTAGGATTAGCAATAATTCCAGGACCTTGTAGCACTGTCCAGGTCCCATTGCCCACCGTAGGCAAGGAGGCCAATAAATTTACGGTACTACCACAACCGATTAAGGTATCAAAAGAAGCTATTGCATTGCTTACATTAGGAATAACTGTAACCAAAGCCGTTCCTGTAATTACCCCTGCACATCGTTCAGTTCCCATATAACTAATCGAATATCCAATTGTTGAGGTCGGGAATAATTTAATCACTGTGTCCTGACTAATATAAGGATATTGATAAGTTAAAACCCCATCAGTGATCCTTACCCTATAAGGAGGAGTACCCGAAAATTGAAGAGACAAGCTTGCTGCATTCCCCCTACAAATAGTTTGATTACCTGAAAAGGTTACCGTTGGAACCGGAAGCGTATTCACGATTACAGGGTTGGTATATACATATCCCTGACAATTGAGATCACTTACTCCTACTAATTGATAAGTAGTGGATGCGGTAGGATTAATATTCCAATAGTAAATAGGGTTAGTAGTTATTCCGGTTTCGGATAAGGTATTAGTGCCATCGGAATAAGTAACATCCCAAGGAGCATTACCACTTAACTGAACAAACAGAGAATCAGGCCCTCCCGTGCAAGCAGTTCCAGGTCCTCCGAAAGAAGCTCTGGGTCTATCATGCACTGTAATTTGAGCACTCCCACCTGGCGTTCCAGCACATGCCCCTATTACAGAGGTTAAAGTATAATTGCGGATTGCCGGTGCTCCAGGATTGAAAAAATAAGTAGTAGGATTATTTATTAATCCAGATAAAGTAACTGGGGTAACTCCATCTGTATAGACTACATCCCAAGGACCAGTACCCGTAAAGTTAATCGTTAAATAAGCTCCTGCCGATATACAAACCGTTTGATTGCCCGACAACGTGGCTGTGGGTGGAGATTCAGGCTGAACTATCACTGACCCGGAAACCGTACCTGCACAAGTGGCAAATACATTGAGTAAAGTATAGGTCTCATTAGCTATCGGAGTTGTGCCTATTAAATAAGGTTGAGAAGTAATACCCGTAACTGTAAAATTGGTAAATCCATCGGTATAAGATAATGACCAAGGCTGAACCCCAGTTAAGGGTACACTCACATTTCCGGTATTTCCATTACATACCGGCACGATTCCAGAAACACTTGCTGTTGGTACAGGATTTACCACTACCGTTGCGATCCCAGCTGGAGTTCCATTACAAATTGCATATACGGAAGAGATGGAATAAGTTGTAGTTTGAGCAGGGGTAACTCTGAATTGATAAGGGGAACCAGTAACTCCGTTTACTGTATTTGAATTTGTGCCATCTGACCAAGTGAAGTTCCAAGGAGAAGTGCCGGAAAGAGCAACACGTAATATGGTGGAATCACCTTGGCATATGGTATTATTCCCAATCATAAACGCCGAAGGGGGATTGGCAACATGCACCCTTGAATTTCCACTTGTGGTGCCATTACAAGTTGCAAAAACATTTATAATCTGGTAGGTACTGGAGGTGGCAGGACTTACAATAAAAATAAAGGGCGAGGTTTGTATACCGTTTACAGGGACCAAGGAAGCTCCATCAGAATAACTCACATTCCATGGCCCTGCACCTGTTAAATTCATCGTAAGATAAACTCCATTGCCAGAACATATGGATTGAGATCCACTGAAGGAAGCAGTAGGCACGGGATTCACCTGTACCCTAGCAGTTCCAGAGATACTTCCTGCACAGGTTGCAAATACATTGGTGAGAGAATAGGTGGAGGTTACCACCGGGGTAATAGATAACAAATAAGGAGAATTAGTAACTCCAGTTACGGTTTGGGTAGTGGTTCCGTTGGTATAACTAAATGACCAAGGTGCAGTACCGGTAAGCTGAACCGTTAGATTATGGGCTTGCCCTAAACAAATCGTTTGTGTACCACTTAAAGTTGCTGAAGGTATGGGGTTGACAACAACCCTTGCAGAACCCGAAACCCCTCCGTTACACCCACCTACTATGGCGATAGGAGCATAGGTTCGAGAAGAGGATGGACTTACTGATACTAAATATGGATTTGCTAAAACACCATTGGCGGCAATGGTTCCAAACCCATCTTGATAAGTGATATTCCAAGGACCAGCACCTGTAAATGTAAAAGTGAGAATTGTGGAAGATCCATTACAAATGGTTTGATTTCCTGTCAGTGTCACTGTTGGGGAGGGTAGCACAGTAATTACTGCTTGTCCAAATACATTCCCTGAGCAAGCATCCGCAACTGATACTAACGAATAAGTGCGGGTAGTAGAAGGGGTTACAGAAACTATCAAAGGACTAGAAGTTATTCCTGTATAAGAAGTTGGGGTGGTTCCATCTGTAAAAGTTAAAGACCAAGGTTGGGAACCTGTTAAGGATACTGTGATCGTTGTGCTTAAACCTACACATAAGGTTTGTGTTCCAGTTATGGTAGCTGTAGGACTAACCCAAACAGCTAAGGATAGGGAAGCAGAAGTACTTGCAGGACAGGCCCCACTTTGAACAACTCTACGATAATAGGTATTGGATATTGGAGCTGGGGGAAGATATCCTGTATTGGTTACTCCAATTACACTTGCCCAAGCTATAGTATTTGTTGAACTCTGCCATTGATAACTATAGTTACCATCTCCTCCGGTAGGTAAACTCCCCGTAAATGCAAGGGGTGCTGTTAATGGACAAACGGTTTGAGAATTACCAATGGTATTGTTTCCAATATTCACATCTACCTGAATACGTAAGGTATCACTTGTACTTACACAATTTATAGAATTTACAACCCTTCGATAATAAACTTGATTTGTTAATACCCCTGGTGAATACACTGAATTCGTAGAACCAGAAATCGAATTGAAGGTACTATTGTTGCTACTACTTTCCCATTGATAACTAAAGATACTATTTCCTCCATTTGGCAAAGTCCCAGTTAAAGTGGTGGCAGAACTTCCGGAGCAGAGGGTTTGTGCATTCCCAATAATATTATTGTTAATACCACTTGAGAAAGTAATTGTCGTTTGTGCACTGGTAGAGGGAGGACAAATACCTGCAGAAGTTACTATTCTTCTATAATAAGTGGTGGCAGTGGTAAAAGGAGGTTGATAATTTATTGCAGTAGCGGCGGTAATACTGTTCCAACTTGTAACTCCATCCCAACTTTGCCATTGATAACTAAAGATACTATTTCCACCGGTAGGTAAAGATCCCGTTAATTGTGTTGGTATTCCGGCACATAAGGTTTGTGAATTCCCAATTATGTTAGATCCAACTGGAATATCATTGGTTATTGCCACATCAGCAGATTGAGACTGGCAAACACTACTAGATATATTTCTTCTATAATATACAGTACCTACTATTCCAGCAGGTAAATAGGTAGAAGAATTTGCTCCACCAATAGAAGTGTACACCACCTGATTCAGACTACTTTCCCATTGATAATTAAATACCCCTGTTCCTCCACCCGGAGAAGATCCGGTTAAGGTAGAAATCGCAGATCCCAAACAAATTGTTTGAGTATTTCCAATGGTATTGTTGGTAATTGTACTGACAACTTGTATCGTAAGTTGACTGCTTGTAGAAGGAGGACAAATACCCGCAGAAGAAACGATTCTTCTATAATAAACAGAAGAAAGTAAGGAAGGAGGGGAATAAGAAACCCCTACTCCACCTGGAATAGCGGTCCAAGCAGTAACGCCATCCCAACTTTCCCATTGATAACTAAATATACTATTTCCCCCTGTTGGTAAAGTGCCAGTTAAGGAAGCTGGAATTCCGGCACAAATGGTTTGAGATACTCCAATTTGATTGTTTCCTACAGGTAAATCTTGTAAAATTTCAACATCTGCAGAGGTAGAAGAACAAGTAAAACTAGTTACTATTCTTCGGTAATATACACTCCCTGCAATCGATCCTGGTGCATAACTTGATACGTTTGCACCAGATATTGGAGTATATGCCACTTGATTTAAACTACTCTCCCATTGATAACTAAAGTTACCATCTCCACCTGATGGTACCCCACCGGATAGGGCTAGTATAGAACTTCCTAAACAAAGGGTTTGTGAATTTCCAATGGCATTACCCGTAATAGGTGCTAAATAGGTGATGGTAGTTGTATTACTGGTATGTGCAGCGCATAATCCAGCACTGATTATTCTTCGATAATAAGTTGCCCCAATTATGGATAAAGAAGCATAACTTGAGGTTACTCCTGCCGGATCAGATGCCCAGGTGCTTTGATCTGGACTGGTCTCCCATTGATATACATATACTTGGGTTCCTCCCGTAGGAAGGGTTCCTGTTAGTAAGGGTAAAGCAGAGCCATTACAGATGGTTTGGGTATTTCCAATTTGATTATTGCCTAGTAAGGGCTGTACCTCAATCTGTATTGTGGTACTGGTTATTGGTGCACATAATCCAGTACTTTGTACAATTCTTCTGAAGTAGGTATTACTTCCTAATAATCCCGGTGAATAGTTTTGGGATGACCCTATGCTGTTCCAGGTAATTGTATTTGAGCTTGACTCCCAAGTATACACATATGAACCTGATCCCCCGGAAGGTAGTTGTCCGGTTAAGAGTGCAGGTAATGTTCCATGACATATGGTCTGAGAGGAACCAATTGCAATTCCAGTAAGTCCCAATAAAATATTCAATTTTACTGTGAGAGAAGTATCTGAACAAATCCCGGAAGTAACCACTCTTCTATACCAAACATTAGCAATTGCGGGCAAAGGTGTGTAGTTCTGTGTATTTGCTCCTGGCACTAATACCCAAGTTAAACTATCGGTGCTGGATTGCCAGGCGTAACTGTATATTCCATTTCCGCCAGTTGGAACACTACCGGTAAAAGCTAAAGGGGAAAAACCAGTACATAAAGTTTGGGATCCGGTAAGAATATTGTTTCCTGGAGAAGGAGCATAAAATATCGTTGCACTCGCACTGGTAGAGGGTGCACAAACTCCAGATACTATAATACGTCTATAATATGTAGTACCTATTATTTGACCGGGTGGATAACTAAAGGTAGTAACCCCAGATATGGAATTCCAACTGCTATTGTTTACACTACTTTCCCATTGATACAGGTAATTACCATTTCCTCCACTTGGCAAAGCTCCCGAAAGCGGAATAGCTGAATACCCTGTACAGATGGTTTGACTTGGACTTATAACGTTTCCAGTGATTATACCTTCAACTGTAATTTGCACTGGAGCGGAAGAAGATGCACCACAAAATCCTCCAGATACCAATCGCCTGAAATAAGTTGTTGATGTTAATGAAGAACCTGTTAAATTAATGGTATTACCCCCTGCTGATGACCACGTAATTAAGTTAGGACTACTTTCCCAACTGTAACTATAAGGTACACTACCACCACTAGGAATACTGCCCGTTAAGGTATTTGGAATAGATCCTGTGCAAATCGTTTGAGTATTGCCAACTAAATTATTCGCTATAGGATTGGTGATAGAGATAAGTGCTGATTGCACCGCACTAGTACAATTGGTGACCACGATGTATACACTATAAATCCCGGAATCGGCTAACACGACTGGGTTTCGGGTATCAACAGGTAAAGCAGAAGTAAAACCGTTGGGCCCTATCCAATTATAGGTCGCTCCTGTAACCAAGGCAACACTTAACTGTAAAGCACTACCTGCACATAATGGCCCGTTATGACTTAAAACAGGAGTAGCAGGTATGGGATTTACAGTCATCCCTAAGGTATTTGAAGCTGCTATAGAAGGACTAGGACATAGAACTGAGGATTGCAAGGTTGCATATATCTGACTTCCATTTGGAATAGCAGTAGAGGTAAAGGTGGATGAATTGGCGCCTACTGGCGTAGAATTTAAATACCATTGATAAATAGGACTGGTTCCTCCATTCACAGGGGTTGCGGTATAGGTTACTAAATCCCCAGAACATACGGTGGAAGAAGGAGAAACATTAATATTAACAGAGGTACTTATTAAAGGAAGAATACTCAGAGAAGCAGAACTTGAAGTATTCGGTGAACATACTCCACCCGATACGATTCTTCTAATATAAGTATTGCTCGTTTGCCCTGGAGAACTATAGCTGGATAGAGTTGCACCAGGAATGCCTGACCAAGATGAATTATTTGCACTCGACTCCCAAACATAAGTATAACTGGTATTCCCACCAGTGGGAACAGTGCCTGTAAAGGGATTAGGGGTTAAGCCACTACATAAGGTTTGATTGGATCCTACTATATTATTCCCTAGTAATTGTTCTACAGTAATCAATTGGCTTGCACAATTGGTACTAAACACTCCACCATTAAAATTTCGAACAAAATAAGTGGTAGTAGCCGTTGGAGAAACCGACACTGTTGGACCTGTTCCAATTTGCGTTCCTCCACAAGAACCCGTGTACCAATAAGAAGTACCAAAGGATCCACTAACGGATAAGGTGACACTTCCTCCCGAACAGATTGGATTAGCGGATGCCGTAATACCCGTAGGATTCGGAGGAGGTGGGCAATTCAACTGGAAAGTATGACTCACTGGAGTTGCAACTTGAGGATCTAATAAAATATAATAGGTGCTTCCAGCCGTAAATGCCATAGAAACATTACCTGTATAAGTACCCGTAGTATTGATACTTCGAATACAATTCCATCCACTACCGCCACAACCTCCAGTAGTATCTCTCCACATATAATCAACCGTTCCCCCGGTTGCAGCAGTCACTTGTAATTGATAGGTACCCGTATTGGGGGCAGTAAACATATAGATTCTTTCTGCACCTGGCGTAGTGGTAGTTCCCGTGCAAGTTGTTGAAGGTGGATTATAAGCACCAGTGCCCACCATAGTGGAAGTAGTACTTATGCCACAATTGGCAATGGTGGTAATAGATAAACAGGGATTAGGAGGAGGAGGACAAATCAATTGAAAGGTATGACTTCTAGCTCCAGTCCCTTCTGGATCTAACATTAAATAATATTGAACACCTGCTATTAGGGAAATGGCATTGGTCCCAGAATACGTTCCAGGAGCAGTGAAATCCCCTATACAACTCCAAGAAGTATTGGTACATCCGCCTGAACTTACCGGCTTGAAAAAATAATCCACGAATCCTCCAGTAACGGAGGTAATCTGAATTTGATAAGTACCGGTAATAGGAGCTGTAAAAGTGAAAAGTTGTTCTCTTCCCGGTGTAAAATATCCACAATTATTAATCACTGGATCCCATGCACCGGCTCCCCCAGTAAAACTTGCAGTAACTGGCGTTGAACATGCAGAAATTGAATTAATTACTGTACAAGGATTATAAACAGACCCGCAAGAAACCGAACGAGTATTATATCCGAAATCGGGCTGACAGGCAGAAGTAACGTGAGAATAAAAGCGAACCGTACCCGAAAAAGTAGCTACCCAAGTTACTGGACTTGTGCCAAATGCATAAGAGGTTGAACCTGTACTATTGCCAATCGTGATGTAAGTAGCTACTGACCCAGCGGTAAAAGTATAAGAATTACCAGAGGTTACTTGAACCAAAGAATATTCACTCCCGTAACAATAATTACTCAGTACCTCTACCGACCCTGAACATGCAGGTATATAAGGGCTAAATCCAGTGCCTAAAGGGTATTGACCAAAAAGATCTATTAAGCATTGTGCCGGAAGATGGGTGGTAACCGCAGAAATGATTACCGAACAGAAAACGATAAATCTGCACAGGGCTGATTTCATAAGTCTTTTTTAAATATATACTTAAACTGAACTATCTAACCGTTAATAAATTGGGAATATAATTGCCATTCTCGCAAACAATATATTTCCCATTTTTTTAAAGATTTTAAACAACTTCACTCAATACATTTACAAAATAACCAAAAAAACTGAACCTACCCTATTATCCACTCGTTCTATGCCCTGAACGGTTTAATTATCAGGATTATCAGAAAAAACTGATTTATTTCACCCCAATGAAATATTTTATTCTGCGAAATAGTTTTTGAGTTTTCCCCGAATCCTTGAAGATTTACAAACTCCCTTACTCTAGAGGCTAACCGAATATCATTCCGAATCTTACCAAAAATAATTCTTAAAATTCTTACTGCTTAATTAAAATTGAATAGAATTACCCTTAACTCAAACGGATTTCTTCTGAGCAACTACCAAACAACTTCCTCCAATAAGCAAAGGTTTAACTTGTTGAATACGGGTATATTCCCAATCCCAAATTTTTTCAAGCAGGGATCCCACTACTCCTTGTCGTTCACTATGTTCCTTTTGATGTTTCGTTACTTCGGATGCCTCCCGATGAATCCCTAAACGACTGGGTAAACTTCTAAACAATAAGATGGGGATGGGCAATACTGAAAATATATAAGTGGAAAAAACCACTTCTAAACCAGCAGCTTGAAGGGTCTTACCCATAGAATCCAGCGTATATCTGCGATAATGACCCGCATCTGTATCTTCGGCCGACCATAAGGCATTATACGCTGGAACGGTAATATAGAGTTTACCCCCAGATACCAAATATTGATTTACAGAGGAAAGAAACGCAACATCATTTTCAATATGCTCCACCACATCAAACAATCCTGCTGCAGATAGGGTATTATTTTGAAATCCCGCATTTTCAAGGGTAGAACAAACTACCGTAGATAACCCCTTGGCCTTTGCATTTAAACATCCTTGAATACCGGGTTCCACCAATACGGTTGGAACTCCTTGATCTTCCAAACCCTTAGAAACATATCCATTTCCCCCCCCAATATCAAAAAACAATTGCCCTTTTGAATATCTATTGACCAAACTTGCAATGCAACGGTTTCTATGCCGAAACCAAAAGCTATTTTCTTCTAATAATAAACTGGTTTCATTCCCGGTTTCTGGATAAGATATCTCACTCGATTGTGGGGCAAACCAAATTCCTCCTTTATCAATTAAACCCTTGGTAAATGCTAATTTTTCCATGTTATAACTCATTCAATATTCATTAATCTATACCTCAATATCAATATCATAGGTATTTATTAACTATTTTGTTTATAGAAACAAATGTAGAGGATAGGTAAGAATTAAACAATTTAATTCCTTTGGAAGGATTGGTATCGGTCTTCTTATTTTTTATACAAAACTCTAACTTGGGGTAATAGTGCGACAAATATTATTGGGATGGAATATAACATATAAAAAGTCTGCAGCCCCCCTACTCCTTGAATAAAGATGGTCTCCACTTGAATCCAAATGATAAGGGCAAATGCTATATAAATACAATAGGTCCATGCCCAATACATATCCTTGAAAAAATTAAAATACTCAGCGACTTTATTCTGGGGCTTGTATATTAATGCATATCCCACCCAACAAGGGGCAATTCCTAAAATCAGAAATAATATTATTCCTGGAATCCGAAAATCAGGAAACGGAGAATTCTCTATTATAGATAAAGGTAACCCTCCAATCAATTCACCAGATGGAGAAATAATTAGAGTTGCTCCACCATAAATTGCCCCTATTCCTAAGAAAAATAATAAAAATATTAAACAGTAGTACACTTTGAATCTTTTCATCGTAAACTAAGCGTTTTGTATTAATCAATTAATAAAGGAAAACTAAATTCGAAATCAGTATAAATTAAGAATGTTATTTCTTTAATCTAAAAAAATATTTTAAATGAATGAAAAATAAATAGAATAAAACAATAATATTATCGTCCTTGCAGTTTTCCCAATTCCTCAGTTTCACTTAACCAAGCCTTTCTAATTTTTTCATTAGACGTCCTTAATGGAGTAAAGGATTTAATCTTAACAGGTTTGATTCCACTAAATTCTAAAATGCCATATTTCATAGAATTAAATCCACGACTTTTATATTAACCAATAATACCAAATGGGAGTATCCATAGTTACAATTAATTGAGCGGACTTTCCTTTCAAAAGTTTATCCCAAAAGGGATCATTTTTATGATATTTAAAGGAAAAATTGGGTAGAAACACCCGATCAATAAATCCTTTTAGCAACGCAGGGTATGTTCCCCACCAATTCGGATAAACAAATACCAAATGATTTGCTTCTTGAATATCTTTTTGGATTTGAATTAAATCGGGTTCTAATTCTGATATTTTTTTATATCCGTAAGATAAAACAGGATTGAATTGTAGATCAATTAAATGAACCAGTTTACAAGTAGCCCCTGAACTGATAGCACCTGCAGTATATTTATCGGCTAAAGCAAAACAAAAACTACCTTTATCTGGATGTCCGTTTAGGATTAGAATTTATTTCATAGTTGGTATAGTTGATTAATAATAACACTAAATGCCTGCTTTTTTATAGATATAGGAGACACTTCGACAATTCCATAAATACTTGGAATGAAAAATAGGATTTATTTTAATTTATAATCAATACTTACTATTATTTCATTTCTACGGCCCCATAATTGAAACGGGGGATTATATCCCAAAAATCGAAAAGAACCATAAAAGGAATATGATTTAGCAATAAGGGCTGATTTTAATTTCTCAGTATATTCTTCTATTTTTTTATCGGAGGCAAATCCCCCAAATCGAATAGCAGCAACATATTCAGCAGTTGATGCACTGATTTTGATTTTGGTGTCATTAGGCTCAGGTAAATTATCTTTAGTATTTCCCTCTGGCATTACAAAACTCATGGAAGAAACTGAATCATTAATATCCATGTGTACTGGAGATGTCATAGCAATTTTTTGCTTTGTACTATTTCCGCCAAATATGTATCCCGCTAACTGTCGAAATCCTGGACTACTTAACTCCTTATAGCTTTTCGCCGTGGAATTTATGGTAGCCATGGTTACCACTGGATAAAATCTAATTTCAAAATCCTTCTCAACCTTAATTACTGTATAAGGCTGCTCATTTGATTTTTCGGTTGCCATAGAAGCATAAATTTGAAAGCCTAAAAAGAATAAGCAAAATACTACTGCTATAATCAGAAATACTCTCATGGAATCAATTCCTTACGGATATAGTAAAATTGGGTACTTTTCATTACTGGAGCATAAAGTATGACATTAATGCCCACCAAAATAAATAATAATCCGAACAATTCAACTGTTATTTCCAAAAAATTCATAGCAAAAACGGTCCCAATACCAATTACTAGCCCTAAAATTAATCGAATTAGCACATCTGATAAAATCAACCTCAAAATAAGGTTAATGAAGTTTTGTGCCTATATGACTTATTATATAGGGATAGATTGAACATTTTACAAAACAATGTTCATTCCTTTAAGAGGCTTATGAGGAATCATCTGAAAAACGGAGGCGCTATACAATTTGTGCTCGCACCAAAATAAAATCTACCAGTTATAAATTGACCTTCTTAACTTTTATTGCCTTATTTCTCTTCAAGAGTTTCAGTATTTCAAACCATATTACAGAAACAAAACCAATGAATATACAAATCAAAAATTGTTGTCCATTTAAGGTCTCAAATTCAAAAAATGTTGTTAATGGTTTTATGTATAGGATAAGTCCAACAATAGCCATGGTAATAAAAATAATCAATAGAACCATGTTGTTTTTATACTTTAAAGTTGTTAAGATAGAATAATAAAATGATCGATTGATTAATGTGAGAAAAATATTTGCGGTAATCAATACAGTGAAAGTCATGGTTCGTGTAATGGCTTCATTATAATCATTTATTACAGAATATTGATAAACAAACAAAGTACCAGCAGTAATGAATAATCCTTGAACAATGCTGATGGATAATTCTTTCCAATTAAAAAAGGTTGTGGTTAGAGGCTTTGGTTTTTGTAGCATTGTATTTGCTTCCATGGGTTCATTTTCAAAAATAATAGAACATGTTGGACCCATTATTATCTCTAAAAAAAGAATATGAATAGGCGAAAATAAATTCGGATAAATCCACCCTAAGGCTAAAGGAATAAAAACGGTAAGAATGATGGGTATATGAATAGAAATGATATATTGAATTGCCTTTTTTAAGTTAGCATAGATTTTTCTACCCATAGCAATTGCATCCACCATTTTAGATAAATCGTCTTCTAATAAAATTAGGGATGCTGCTTGCTTTGCTATTTCAGTTCCTTTTTTACCCATGGCAATCCCAATATGAGCTGCTTTCAATGCCGGACCATCATTCACGCCATCGCCAGTCATGGCTACAATTTGGTGGTTTAATTTTAAAGCGTTGATTATTTTCAGTTTGGCATCCGGAAACATTCGCGTAAAAATGTTTGTATTCATTACACAGGTTTGCAAATCATTTTCAGATAATGCCATAAGCTCATCACCTGAAATCGTTTTGTCGTAACCCTTAAATCCAATTTGTTTTGCAATTGAAATGGTAGTGGCAGCATTATCTCCTGTAATAATTTTTACATTAATATCAGCTTTATAAAAATCTTCTAATACTTTTTGGATGTTTTTTTTGGGTGGGTCGTAAAACGCAACAATGCCTTTAAATTGAAAAGATAAATCGTGTTGATTTGTAGGGTAGCTATCCCCCTTAAAATCAGAAACTCCAACCCCTAATACTCTATAACCCTCCGATGCTAGCAGTTCAATAGCAGCATGAATTTCGCTTTTCTCTTTTTCGGATAGTTTTGAAACACTTATTAGTGCTTCGGGTGCGCCTTTAGCTGCTATAACTCTGTTTTCTTTATTATCGGAAAACACATGCGTCATCATGGGCGGTATTCCGTCCAATGGATATTCGTAAATAAGTTTATAATTGGGTCGTTCGTCATTTTGCGTTAAACCTTTATAGGCTTGATGCAATGCTACTTCCATGGGGTCAAAAGGAACTGGTTCACTTGCCCACATGGCTAATTCTATTAATTCCTTTTCATCCTCGTTTAAATTCTCTTCTAGATTAAATATTGCATTACTTTTCAATACAAATAATTTTGCCAGACTCATTTTATTTTCAGTAATTGTTCCTGTTTTATCTGTGCAAATAACTGTAGCACTTCCTAATGTTTCTACAGTTTTCATTTGCTTCACCACAATACCTAATTTCATTAAACGCCAAGCCCCTAAAGCCATAAATGTGGTGAAGGCAACAGGAATTTCCTCAGGTAAAATGCTCATGGCTAAAGTAAGCGACTGCAATAAGCTATTCAATAAATTTTGAGAATGCCAAAAATTAATTATCCAAACTATAACAAAAACAATAGCACCGGCAATTGCCATTTTCTTTACAAAATTTTCAATTTGTAATTCTAATGGAGTTTTTTCTTCGTTGATATTCTCTAAACTTATTCCAATTTTACCTAGTTTAGTTTCGTTGCCAATAGCTGTTATAGAGGCAATTGCTAAACCACTGGCCACTGTTGTTCCACTATAAATAAATTTATCTTCTTTTTCTTTATCTTTAAAAACTGCAAGCGATTCACCCGTTAGAATGGATTCGTTTACTGAAAAATCATTAGAATGAATAATGGAACCATCCGCCGTAATAGCGGTACCTTCTTCAATGATTAGGCAGTCCCCTACCACAATTTCATCACTTCTAATTTCTTCAATTTTGTTATTTCGAATAACCTTACAGTTTGGTTGTGATAGGTCTTTTAATTTTTCTAATGCATTTTGGCTTCTTGAATATTGATACAAAGAAATAGAGGTTTGAAATAAAATGGCAAAAGCAAGAAAAATTCCGTCCCCAGTTTTTCCAGTAATAAAATAGATAGAGGAAGCCACCAATAATAGTATAATCATGGGTTCCTTTAAGATACGTTTTAAAGTATCGAAAAATGTATTTTCTTGTTTGTAATCTAATTTATTATAGCCATATTTTGCTCTTGCAAGGAAAACTTGGTCGCTATTTAAGCCTGATATGTTAAAATGATTTGGAGACATTGCTTAAATATTTAGATTGATTTGTTTGAAGGTGTAGATAATTAATATATAGCGTTAGGATTTAGTTAGTCGAATTCAACTTTGTCAATTAGTTTATTATTCTTAAAATAATATGCTTCGTAGTATTTTGAACCGATTTTATAAACTGTTTCAATCACAATTTTATCAGCACTGGGATTAACACTTTTTAGCGTAGTTTGCTTATCTTGTGTGAGTTGAGTAATTGGAATAATTTGTTCAAATTCAAAACCTTCGTTATATGTAAACTCTAGCGCATAATTCGCATTCTGCCATTTGAGTTTACTTTCTAATCCTTTTTCAATGAAATCAGTATCAATAGTTCCATTATTAGCTAATAATAAATCTGAACTTGATTGTGCTAACATTAAAAATCCCGTTATTACCATTGCAAAATAACCAATTCTTTTAAAGACTATTTCACTTAATTTGGGTAAAACCCATTTCATTGTCCATGCGGAAAGCATAGCCGAAATAGCCACTACTATTCCTATTGAAACTACATTCATGATTATTAAGCCAAACAAGAAATACAAGACGATTTTAACTAAGTGTAATATTATTTCGTTTGCTCCTCTTGTTGCGATAATTTCTTCCTTTGAAAGTCCGTAACGTAAATAAAAACGGTTAAAAAGTAGTCCCACCGCACCGGTTAAACCTGATAAAAAACCGGCTAAAAAGCCAATCATTATTAAATTTAACTTAGAAGGCTTTTCTGTTCTATTTAGGTATGCTGGATTTTTAAAAAGAAATATCAAATTGATTAATAGAAATAAGCCCATGGCGAATTCCAAATACAATGGGCTTAAATATTTTAATAACCAAGCTCCAAGCCAAACCGCAGGTAAAGCTGTTGGAACAAAATATTTTACAATATGCCAACAAACGTTCTTTCTAAAAAAAACTAATCTGGAAGCAGAACTTGTGAATGTGCCGATGGATATTGCTGCTGGAACTTGGACTATCGGTAACATACGGCCTAGGATTGGCATCAGCATAAGACCTGCACCACCACCGCAAATGGCGCTAATTGAAAACGCTATAAAACTAACTATAAATATGATTATTAATAATATTGTCATTATTCTATAATATTAGGCATTTTTTTGTTTACAGAAGCTGAACCATTCAGCTGTAAAAATAAAAGGACTAACGTTCAATTAAGCGTGTCAATCCTAAAATAAACTTTATAAATAGGTTATATTTAATCGTCAGTTTCGCTTTCATAAGAAGCCATTTTCAAACAGCTAATTGCTATTAATAATAAAGGAATATTTATAAATGCTATTTCATTTTATAATTTTTTAAGATCAAATATGGCCAAAGTTAGCCATAATGTCAACCTTTGTTGTTATACAATTAATTGATTAAATTGTATAATTCAGAAATTTTCAAGTAATCGGTCAATGGGTAAATGGTTTGTTAGGCCTGCTTAAACGGTATTTAGCAAGTGATCTTGTATGCCTTCATTATTCCTAAAATTTAATTAGAAAATTATCCATTCCTTTGATATTATCAGGCATATTACAAATCATTAAAATATAAGATGCCGATTTTATATTTAACACAATACAGATTATTTAGCTGTTATAGTTTACCTGTTAATATTTACACTTAAATACTATTGACCAAAAGAATGATTCCTAGTAAATAATTAGGTACAAGCACAAACGGCGGTAGAAAGCAATAGTTTACCTATAAGGGTTTATAGGCAAGGAAGACCTTAGCGTTAGCGGTAGGCATTTTATCCTTATGCATTTTCAAGTGTTTCAATATCAAACTTTTTCATTTTTAGAAATGCCTGAACAACTCTTTGTCCTTTTTCTGGGTCTGACATTAGCTCTCCTAATATTGCTGGAACAACCTGCCAAGACAAGCCATATTTGTCTTTACACCAACCACAATTTCCTTCGCTACCTCCATCCGTAGTTAGTTTGTTCCAATAGTAGTTGATTTCTTCTTGGTCTTTGCAATTAATTACAAAAGAAACGGCTTCATTAAATTTAAAGAGATCGCCACCATTTAACCCCATATAAGGTTGTCCATTAAGTTCAAAATTAACAACTACACCTGAGTCATTAATGATTTTAGAGTTAGGGAAAATGGAGCAGTAAAACGCTGCTGCCGCTTGGGCTTGTCCGTCAAATCACAAGCAGGGATAAATTTGATTTGTCATGGTTCTTTATTAATTGCCTTTTATTTTTATCTATTTAGTTTTTTACAATACCTGTATCATCTTGTTATTGAGGAAATCTACACCCCTACCTTCACGCAGAACCCCCAACAAAGTTGGGAAGATCTTCCTATTCCAACCCTAAAGTAAAAAATACTTTAAGGTTTTTCCAATTTCCAGTGAACAAAAAATTTAAGGGATTCCCGATACTTACTTTGTCACCCACTTACTTAGCAAACCATTTTTAAAGTTTGGGGGTTTTTAGTGGGTTAATACAGTTAGTTTTTAGTTTTTAGTTATCACACCTGCAGCAAATTTATGATTTATAATTCTTAATTAATTTCCCTAATTCGTAAATCATTTTCGAAAATTAGATATTGTTAGATAAATTTAATTAACCATTAAATTCTACTAAACATTGATTGGTATTTATCCCAAAAAGTATCAGTTAAAATTTCGCAAAAGTTTTAGGTATGATTATATTGGATTTATCTATTTCACCCACTATTAAATTTTATAGTAACAATTTTTCAAAAATCGTTTAAAGATTTAATTAGAATATTGGTTAATGATTTGTTGAAGATTAATTGCTGAAACAACTCCCGATTGTCTCCATTTAATTTCTCCATTTTTAAAGAGAATTAGGGTTGGAACGCCTTGTATTCTATATGTACTTGCCACTTGGGGATTTTTATCTACATCAATTTTTAATATTTTTATTTGATCCCCAACTTTAGATTTCAATTCTTCTAAAATGGGTTTCATCATTTTACAAGGTCCACACCATTCTGCAGAAAAATCTACCAAGGTTGGAGTTTCACTGTTAATAATCTCTGAAAAAGTTGCTGCCATTTTATTTCTTTTTTATTTCTTCAAATTCCACTTCAGAAGTTAATTCAATTTCCTTAGGGTTGGAGGTTGTCTTAATATTCCCGCCAAAACAATTTCCTGCTGCACAGCCATATGCAAACAATCCCATCGAAGCGAAATAACCTCCAAATGCGATTCCGATCCATTGATGAATAATTACGGATTGTACAATCACAGCAATTCCAATAATTAGGTATAACATTCTGGTGAATGTCCAATGGGTTAAAATTCTTTCTTTCATTTAGGCTATTGTAATGATGGGTATTAAGGTTATTTTTGACAATATAGAATTTGAAATCAGACAGGCTACTTCTGATTTTTGTAATACCCGTTCTGCTTTTTCTCTATCCTTTTCATCGGCAATAATAATAGTAGTTTCGAGTATTATTTCACTCATCATAAGCTGACCTTCTACCTGTTCTAACTTTCCTTTTGATTTACAGGAAAAATGTGTAAAATCAAGTTTTGATTTTTCGGCGATAGAAAGAAAGGTTGTCATCAGACAACTGGAAACTGCCGCAGTGAACAAATGTTCTGGTGACCAAATTCCAGGTATTCCTTTTGGAAATTCAGGTGGGGTAGCCACTTCAATACACCTTCCAACCTCGGGGTTTAATTCAGGAGAGCATAATATACCTTTCCGGTCGGTTTCCCAGTTAATATTTACAGAATAAAAGTGGGGTTCCATATTATTGAATTTTGTTTTGTAAACTCATCCAGCCACCACCATTATGAACATTGGTAAAACCATTTGATTTTAAAATACTTTTTGCCGTAGCACTTCTCATTCCGCTTGCACAGCAAGTAATAATCGGTTTGTCTTTTTTCAATTTATTTAAATTATTTCTCAAATTGTCAACCGAAATGTTGATGGATCCTTTAATATGTCCCCCTTGATATTCGCCTTTGCTACGAACATCTAAAATGATTGCTCCATTTTTTATTAATTCGGAGAAGTCCACCTTGGAGCCAAGGCCAAGTAAATTTTTAATTGCGTTTATCATTGTTTAAGCTTTTTGAGTTTGAAAATAACTAACCTCCAACCATGATCCTCCATTACAACATTCTATACCTTGTTGCAATAAAAATTGGGTTGCTTGTCCGCTGCGGTTACCACTTGCACAGCATAATACCAAGGGTTGCTTTAAGTTTTTAAGTTCCTCTATTCTTTGTTGAATTTCCTGTAGCGGGATATTAATAGAACCTGCAACATTTCCACCCATAAATTCAACTGGGGTACGCACATCTACGATAGTGCCTTTTTTTTCTTTGATGATTTGATCTGCTGTCATATTGTTAATTTGATTTTGACTTATCCTTATGAAACATATTGAAAAATAAAGCTCCCATTATTGCACCATACAGAGTGCTGTTCAATGGTTTTGAAGTGATAGCGCATGTTCCGCTTGCACAACCTACAAAATGGTAGTAGAGATAACCGCCCATTGCACCTGCAAGTATACCCATGATGATGAGTTTATTTTTTTAAAATGAAGTTCATGGTTGAAAATGTTTAACCGTTTCACTCAAATCGAATACCTGTGAGGTTCCATTGAGTTTTGATTTGATAATACTACTTCCTGCGGCACTTCTATAACCTCCAGCACAATGCACTACAATAGGTTTATGGAACGGAATTTCGTTGGTTCGTTCTCGCAGTTCATGTAATGGGATGTGAATTGCGTTGGCAAATATTTTATTGTTTTTTACTTCAGAATGATTCCTAATATCAATAATAGTATAGGCCTCTGGATTTGTTTTCAATTCAGTACCATCAAACAATTTCATTTCCTCATTTCCATAATTCAACACAAAACCTAAGGCAATTTGTTTTTCATAACCAATTTTTGCGGATCGTTCAATGAGTTGATCTAACACTGTTTCATTTTCAGCAATCAAATAAAATTCCTCATCCGGATTTACAATGCTTCCCAACCAAGTTTCAAATTTGGTGTCATTCATTAGGTTGATGGAGTTTTTTAAATGTGTCTTTTTGAATTGCGCTTGGGGTCGGCTATCAATTATAATTATTTCTGGGTTAAGAGAATTTGCACATCCTTGACAAGTAATGGGTTCTCTTTTCAGGACTTTTGAAATATTTACAGCGTAGGCATCAGCACCTTTTTTATTTATACCAACATCGAATGGAAAGTATTTTGGGATAAAAGGTTGGTCTAACAATAATTCTTTTATAAATTCTTCCTCGCTAAAATCTTGCACACTCCAGTTACTTAGTCTTTCTGCTCCAATTGTGCTACTATTTTGCTCACGCAATCCTTTACCGCACAAACTTCCGGCTCCATGTGCGGGATAAACCAACACGTCATCTGGTAAAGTCATTAATTTATTACGAAGGGAATGGAACATTTGCTTCGCCAATTCAGCTCTGGTTGCAGTAATTGCTCCTGCTTCTTCTCTCAAATCGGGTCTACCACAATCGCCCATAAATAATGTATCGCCCGTAAAAATTGCGTGTTCTTTTCCTTTTTCATCTATCACTAATATGCTTATACTATCCGGTGAATGTCCAGGGGTATTGATTGCTTTTAAAGTAATGCCACCCAATTCAATTGCATCCCCATCATCAAAAGTATGATGGACATATTCTGCACCTAATAATTTGCTTACATATATTTTAGCATCCGTTGAATTATGAATTTCTAAATGACTGCTTACAAAATCAGCATGGGGATGTGTTTCAATTACGGAGGTGATTTTTGCATCGTTTTGTTTTGCGAAATCATAATATGGTTGTGGATTTCGAGCAGGATCTATCAATGCCATTTCTCCCTCGCTAATAATTGCATAGGAGTAGTGTGCTAAATTTTTATCTTCAAATTGTTTGATTTTCATTTTCGGTATATTTAATTAAACAAATTTGCGATGTTAATTTTTTCCGCACAGCTACCTTTGTTACACAACGGAATTTATTTTTGAAACCACATCTTAATTGCTATACCTAGCAGCATAACCGCAAAAGATTTCTTTAAAATATCTTGGGGTATTTGGGTTGCGAATTTTGCTCCGAAATAACCTCCTATAAAAAAGAATACTGCCATAATTAAGGCAGCCTTAATATCAACAAACCCTTTATGGTAATATTGAAATGCAGCTAAAGCTCCCACAGGAAGTACCATCATCATCAATGCGGTGCCTTGTGCCATTTGTTGAGAATACCCTAGTATCATAACCATTGCTGGAATTATGATAATTGCTCCACCTAAGCCAAGCATTCCGCCCAATAATCCTGCGGAAGCTCCTATTAATGCTATGATGACTGCATTTTGCAGTTCCATATTAATTGCCTTTTTTTCTTGTAGATATTCCAAACGGAAGATACAAGGGGCAGAAACTCATAAAACTGGTTAAAATAAAAATTCCAGCCAATACCAATAAAACAATTGCTAAAGTGCCTGAAATAAGATTTGCAAAGTATAATCCTCCAATTAGGATGGCGATAAGTATTCTCGCTACTTTGTCGGCAGTACCCATATTTGATTTCATAATGTAGTATTTAAAGATGAAAAATTAATGATATCACAAAGGTGCAATTATGAAATGGGTTGGTCAGCTACTTTTGTTACACAAGGATAATTTTATTTCTGCCTAGTTTTACCAGGCCCTCATCTTCCATGTGTTTTAGCAGTCGGGAAACCACTACACGTGCTGTTCCTAATTCTTGTGAGAGCTGCTCATGTGTTACATAAAGGGTTTGGCTATCCGTAATTTCACACTTCTTTTGGATGAAATTTAACAGTCGCTCGTCTAATTTTTTAAATGCTATTGCATTTACCACTTCCAATAATTCTTCAAATCGTTTGTGATACAAACGAAATATATAATCTAACCATTCTGGAAACTCTTTAATCAATAAACTCACTTTTTGAATAGGAATAAATAGAATTTCTGATTCTACCTCTGCAATTGCCTTCACTTTGCTCGTGTCATTGTGCATCCCTCCTAAAAAGGACATAATGCAACTCTCTCCTGCTTTTAGGTAGTATAATAGTATTTCTTTTCCGTCTTCCTCAGTTCTCATAACTTTAATACTTCCTTTGATTACAATAGGAATTGCTTTTATGGTTTCATTTTCATTCAGAATAGTTTCTCCTTCAGAATATATTTTTGAAAATCCAATTTCAACAAGTTTTTCTTGCATTAATGTGGATAATCTGAATTTTATATTTTCGTTTAATTCCATTTTGTAAAGATTTGAAATAAAATGCGAAGGTGAAACTTAAAAAATTATTGTTTTCTTTGCCGTACTTTCTTAATGGTTAGTTTTTAGTTTTAAAAAAGAATAATTCGAAACGTAAATCCCATTTCCAACGCCACAAAAAAAAGTCCTGGTAGTTTTCCTACCAGGACTTTTTAGTTTATGCTTTCAATTACGGCTTACCGGATTATCAACTTGCGTCCCGCAGTTTGAACACCTGCTTGTACCGACACTTGATACACGCCTTTGGATAATCGTAAGCCAGGTTCTAGTCTTGCTACCACTTTTCCATTCCCCTGAACCGCTATCTCCTCGCTCCATACTTCTGCTCCAGTGGCACTATATATCTTAACCTCTACTTTTTCTACTCCCGCTGCAATGCCCCCTAATTCCAAGTTCACATACCCTACATCAGATGGATTCGGCCATAAGGTTAATCCTCCCCATTCCCCTGCTGATGCACTGTTCGATAAGCCTCCAATCAATACCACCTGACTGATTGTATCGGTCATACAAGGGTTGGTAACGATTAATCTTACCTGATACGTTCCTGCAGTTAAGTAGGTGTGGTGAGGAGAACTTAAGGTACTGCTGCTTCCATCTCCAAAGGTCCATACATATTGACCTATGCCTCCACTCGATGCATCGTTAAAGTCAACATCAAACCCAAACTGAGTATAGGTAAATCCAGCTACCGGTGCATCGGTTCTATAAACATTCACCGTATCCGTGGTTTCACAGCCTCCGTTTCTGCCATGCCATACATATTGGTTAAGTCCCATCCCTACTTGACTCACTGCGCTTAATGGATTTAACGTGTCGGCAAATACTCCTGCTCCGCCGGATACTGTCCAGTAACCATATCCTTGCGTTACAGATACTGGTAACGCAGTCATTTGGGTTTGAGCAACACATATCAACTGATCCGATCCCCCAACTGCTGTCGGTGCACTTAAGGCTGAATTAATCCGTACAATGCTCGTGCTGGTACAATTTCCAGAAGTTACTGTCCACACTAACACGGTTTGTCCTAACATCAGATTGGTAAGTACACTTTGATGATTGGTAGTATCCGACAAGTTTCCTCCTCCACTTTGTATTCTCCAATGACCCACCCCTTGTTGAGGAAGTTGTGCTGCCAGAATGGTGTTACTTCCACATAGATATTGATCTGCTCCTGCATTCGATAAACTTGGAGGTACGGTTACGTTGATTTGTACATCATCTGTTTCTACACATTGTCCATTGGTAATGGTCCATCTGAACACATTCGCACCTACCGACAATCCACTGATTGTGGTAGCAGCTGAAGTTGTATTTCCAATTACCCCAGCCCCTTGTATTAAACTCCATACCCCAGTTCCAATGACCGGTACATTCCCGGATAAGCTGGTTTGGTTGGTACACAACTGTTGATCAGCCCCTGCATTAGATGCAGTAGAACTTGGAATCACGGTTACTCCTGCCGTACCATTTGAAGTTCCTACACATCCTTGGGTAGATACTATGCCTACGGTATAGGTTTTACTACTCATCGGTTGTAGACTCAACAGAGTATCCTGTCCGATTCCGGTAAACACATAACCATTTACCCCATCGCTCAAGGTTAAATCCCAGGGTGCCGTTCCACTGAAATCAACACTTAGGCCTGCCATCACTCCACTACAGATGGTTTGGGTTCCAGTTAATATTACACTTGGCATCACACTCACCGGTACTACATAACTTCCCGATAACACATTTCCTACGCAAATCGCATCGCTCATTTGTACCAAAGAAAAGGTTGATTCTGTTGATGGGGTGGTGGTCCATACATATGGACTACTTGCAATACCCGTGATTTGTTGAGTAGTTGTTCCGTCAGAATAATTGATAGACCATGGGGCCTGACCCGTTAAACTTACGGTTAGTTGTCCTCCGCTACCCAAGCACATTCCGGCAGGGGCACTTAAGGTTGCAACGGGGCGAGGTACTACTTGAACTGTAGCACTACCACTAACTCCTCCTCCACAAGCTCCGGTTACACTTACTAAGCTATAGGTTTTAACCCCAACCCCAGAAGTTACAGGTAATTGATATGGATTTGCCGTAATGCCTGCTACAGTTCGGGTTTGAGTACCATCGGTATATTGAATTGACCAAGGTCCTGTTCCGGTAAAGTTCACACTTAACAAGGCTGAGGATCCTGAACAAACCGTCTGGCTTCCACTCAACACAGCGGTAGGTGGATTTTCAGGCAACACCACTACGTTTCCGCTGGTGCTTCCTCCGCAAGTAGCAAATACCTGACTTAAGGTATATGTTACCGGTACTACTGTATTCACCCCAAAGCTCCAAGGATTACTGGTAATTCCATTTACAGTTACAGGAGTGACCCCATCCGTATAGGTTACGTTCCAAGGTTGAACTCCGGTGAATTGAACACTCACTTGAGCGGTATTTCCAAAGCAAACCGGAACTACTCCACTAATACTTGCACTTGGGATTGGATTCACAACCACAATCACCGTACCTGAGCCACTACCCGGACAATTGGAACTTACGCCCAACAATCTGTATGAACTTGTTTGTTGAGGGGTTAATACCATCATATACGGACTAGAACTAATGCCCGTACGGATTTGATTCGTCGTTCCATCGGTCCAGCTAATCTGCCATGGACTTGCCCCTGTTAAGGCAACCCGTAACGTGGTGCTATCTCCTTGGCATATCGTGTTGTTCCCTACCATAAAGCCAGAAGGAGGATTGGTAATTCCTATGCCTGCCTGACCTATGGTTGTACCTGAGCACGTTGCAAACACATTGGTAACGGTGTAGGTTCTGCTAGTTCCGGGTACTACACTAATGATAATCGGACTCGTTTGAATGTTGTTCGCCGTAAAGTTGGTTAC
>Ga0214923_10001235_pt1 | contig 36829 bp, 58 predicted proteins | sample LL1510_MetaG_FD_177993 | JGI IMG/M metagenome (GOLD analysis project Ga0214923, IMG submission 177993) | Freshwater microbial communities from Lake Lanier, Atlanta, Georgia, United States - LL-1510 | ecosystem: Environmental > Aquatic > Freshwater > Lake | place: USA: Georgia | collected...
GCAGACTTCCTGGCTGACTTCGGCGTCACTGTGACGGCTGGAGCGGTGACGGGTCTCGGGATCCTCGACATGCCTGGTGAGTACGTGGCCGACGGGCGAGTGATCACGACGGAGTATCTGCTCCGATGTGAAGTCTCCAAGTTTGGAGAGCTCGCCTATGGTGACAGCGTGACAGTGGATGGTGTGAGCTATACGGTGCGGGAGCAACCGCTGCGGATTGATGACGGGGTGTTCTGCCTCGTGCTGTTGACCAAACCCTGATCTGGAGGAATCATGGCCGACCTGGTGGATGCAGTACGGATTGAGAAGCCGAACCTGCCGGAGGAACTGGGCAATCTGTACTTCCCCAAGTCGACCCAGGTGGCCGATGGTGGAAGCAGCCTGACGGTCGATGGTAAGGCGTACCGGGCAGCGGTGACGATCACCCGACCTGCCAACACGACGGCGTATACGGCCGGTGATGTGATCGGTGATACGGGCGGAAGTGCGATCATCACACTGCCGAGCATCGGCCCGAGTGGTGGCTATGTGATCGTGCAGAGCGTCCGGCTGTTTATCGGTAACACGAGTGTGCCCAGTGGGATGGGTTCATTCAGGCTGCATTTCTATACAGCATCACCGACGGCGATTGCAGACAATGCAGTGTTTGATCTGACCAGCGGTGAGGTGGCCAACTATGCCGGGTTCGTGGATCTGAACACTCCGCAGGATTTCGGGTCGACATTGTTCACGCAGACGGACTACTGCGGGACAGCGATCAAGCTGGCGACGAGCAGCACGAGCCTGTTCTGTGAGCTTGAGACGAAGGGCGCTTATACGCCGGCCAGCGGGACGCTCTACAACCTGCGGGTGATGACGCTGGAGGCTGGCCTGTGACTGTAGCCCTGTCGGCACGGCGGGCAGCTCTGACGCCGCCATGGGTGAAGCTGCCACTGTGGAAGGCTGCGCGTGAGGTGCCGAGTTGGCACATCGCACCGGCCCGCACGGGCAACATCGTGGACCTGGTGGCGGGCCAATCGCTGGTGACGTTCACCAACTCAAGCCCAGCCTGGGGCTTCAACAGCTCGGGTGTGCTGGTGCAACCGACGGCCAACGTGCCGTTCATCGAGTACGACCCGGCGACGGGGGCGTGCCTGGGGTGGCGGATCTGGGATGCGGTGACGAACAGCATCCGCAACAGCATCATGGTGGATGCGGTTGCCGGAACGCCGGGAACGTTGCCGACGAATTGGGGCGCCGGCCTGGTGGGACTGGCACGGCAAGTCGTCGGCGTTGGAACTGCCAATGGAATTGACTACATTGATATTCGGTTCAGCGGAACACCAACAAGCACTGGCAGCATTGAGATTAAGCCAGATGGTAATGCATCAATCGCTGCCACGGCCTCTCAGTCGTGGGCCATTTCATCTTGGGTCGCTGTCGTTGGGGGCTCAACTGCAAACATCTCCAGCAGCCGACTTGCCCTCAATGAATACTCAGCCGGACCCACGTATCTGCGAACTACGACCTACGCAAGCAGTATTCTGAGCGCAGGTTCAACACTCACAAGAGTCTCTGGAGTCAACACGACTGGCGCGTCAACAACCATCGTTCAGCCGCTATTCCTGTTTGGCGTAACAAGCGGCCTTGCCGTTGACATCACAATCCGCATCGGGCTGCCCCAACTGCAGCAATCAGCAACGGTGGGTCCCGTGGTCAAGACCAGCGGCCTCACCGCCAGCAGCACGGCGGACGTGGCTTCAATCACGGGCGCGGCGTTTGCGGGGATCTGGAATCAGGCGGCGGGGACGATGTTTGCGGATTTCAGGCTTAATGCAATCACCTCTCAAAACAAAGTTCTCAATGCAGATGCAGGCAGTGGATTTGCGAACTCTGTGGACCTTTATTGTGCTAGTGGCTACCCACGTTTTGGGGTATTGGAAACCGGCATTGCCCAGGTAGCACTAAGCCTGCTGCCCTTAGCCCCTTTAGGTGTAAATGTCGATTCCAGAATTGCAGGTGCCTACAAGCTTGATGATTTTGCGGCCACGCGAAGTCAAGGCACAGTCGTAACAGATACACTGGGGATTATTCCAACTGTGACCCGATTGGGAATTGGATCTTTAAACGGGGGTAACTTCCTCAACGGCTACATCCGCGAACTTGCCATCTTCAAATCCCGCCGCCCCAACGACAACCTCCAATCCATGACCCAATGAACCACTACACCCTCCGCTTTCCCGACGAACCCCGCGCCGAGGCCACCGCCGACCGGATGGGCTACCTCGACGACGACGGCGAGATCAAGAGCCTCGGGCACAACGGCGCCATGGACATCATCGGCATCGCCACGATCCCCGGCACCTACGACGAGCAAGGCGACGAGATCACCCCGCCCACCCCGCTGCCCGGGTTCTACGTCAACCTCGCCATCCCCGGCCCGCTGCCCCGCACCCTGGCCCCCTTCAAGGTCGCCTACGGCAGCGGTGGGCGGATCTTCGCCGGCACCGAGCCGGATCCCGACGCCTGGCCCCCAACCGCAACCCCATGACCACCCGACGCGAAGGCATCCTCGCTCACATCGCCTCCATCCTCGCTGCCACCTCCGGCATCAACGGCGTCTACCGCTCCCGGGTCGAGGCCTTCGCTCGTGATGAAGCGCCGGTGATCATCATTGAGCCCGCTGCTGATCGTTGCGTTCCGATCACCACCTGCAAGCTGGCATGGACGATGGACGTTGCGATCGTCGTTCACACCCGTGGCAATGTGCCCGACACCCTGGCAGATCCGATCATCGAATCCGCTCACTCGATCCTGATGGCCGATCGCACCCTCGGGAATCGCGTGATCGACATCGTGCCGACGACGATGGATCCACAACGCGACAAGGCAGACATGACGTCGCTGTGGCAGATCAACACCTACCAGGTCAGCTACCGTACGAGCCAGAGCAATCTGGCGACGGGCTGACGTAGAATCCGTCTGTCGCCTGTACATGATGGCTCGCACCAGTTCGCCACAGCCGCAAGAGCTGCCGCCTCTGCCGAGCGTCGGTGGAACCTATGTGCTGACCGATGGCGAATGGCTGGCGGTGCAGCAGACCACCCAGCCTGGTGAAGCGCAGCCGACCACCGCACAACCCGAGGACTGATCATGGCCCTGTGGCGCAATCGACTCGCGCTCGTCAAGTCCGAGTCCACCTATGGCACCAGCTCCTCTCCGGCGGCGACCGATGCCTTGCTCTTCACTGAGCTCGATGTCGAGCCCCTGGCGATGGAGCTACTGGAGCGCGAGACGATCCAGGCCTACATGGGCAACCGGGCCAGCGTCGTCGGGCAGCGATCGGTTCCGGTCAAGGCCACCGTCGAGATGGCAGGCTCTGGTACCGCCGGCACCGCCCCCCGCTACGGTCCCCTGCTGAAGGCCTGTGGCCTCAGCGAAACCATCGTCACGAGCACCAGCGTCACCTACGCCCCGGTCAGCACGAGCTTCAGCTCCTACACGATGGACTTCTACGCTGACAACGGCAGCCGCCAGGCGATCACCGGCATCCGCGGCACCGCTGAGTTCAGCCTCACGACCGGCGAAATCGCGACGATCGCCTTCGATCAGATGGGAATCTTCGCTGCTCCTGGCGCTCTCTCTCGCCCGAGCGAGACCTACTCGAACCAGGCTGCCCCGGTTGCCGTCAATGCCGACAACACGGCGACCGTCACGGTCCATGGATTCTCGGCCTGCATGACGCAGTTCAGCCTGAGCATCGGCAACGAGATGGTGTTCGAGCAGAAGGCCGGCTGCTCGAAGCAGGTGCGGCTGACTGAGCGCAAGACGACCGGCAGCATCACGATCGAGCTGCCTGCGATCGGCAGCAAGGACTTCATTAGCATTGCCTCGGCTCAGACTGCTGGTGCCATCACCTGGACCCACAGCGGTGCCGCTGGCAACATCATCACCTTCCTTGCCAGCTACTGCGCCTTCGATGCTCCGACCTTCGAGGATGGTGACAGCGTGACCCACGTCACTCTCCCCTTCCGCTGCCTGCCGAGCAGCGGCAACGACGAGTTCTCCTTCGCCTTCACCTGATCCATGGCGTTCATCCTCGAGCAGTCGCCGACCTTCAGCTGGCCGATCGTGATCCGCGAGACGCAGGACGGTGGTCGCGTTCGCACCCATCAGTTCACCGCCATCTTCCGCCGGCTGCCTCAGTCGCGCATGGAGGAAGTGCAGCTGCAGTACCAGGCGATCAAGGTCGCGGCGCAGCGTGGCGAACCGATCGAGGGGATCCCGACCCGGGCGATCGCCGATGAGATCATCGACGGATGGGAGGGGATCACCACCCCTGACGGCCTGCCGGTTGAGGTGACGCTCGAGAGCCGAGCGAAGCTGCTCGAGGTGGCGACCGTTGCCGATGTCCTGGTCACGACCTACTTCGAGGCGCACGACAAGGCGCGAGCAAAAAACTGACCGGCGCCGTGGATCACCTGCTCAAGGCGAAGGGTGACACGGCGCAGCTTCAACGAGACGCCGCCGCCTACGGCATCACCCTGGAGGCGCACCACCTGGAGCCTGAGCGGTATCGGCTGTGGGCGGATCTGTGGCCGGCGGTGAATGTCTTTCAGCGCTGCCAGACGCAATGGCGCAGCGGGCCCACGGGCCTGCTGGGTCTGGACTATGGCGCGGTGTTTCAGATGGCGCCGCTGCTGGGAGTGGAGCTGGACGGCAGAATGATGGAGGACGTGCAGGCCATGGAGCTACATGCACGCGACCAGCTGAACCGACGTCTGCAGAGGAGGACCTGAGATGGCCGTCATGGATGCATTGCTCAGGATCAAGGCTGCGGTGACCGGCGGCGAGGCGATCCAGCAGTTGGGTGCCAGCCTTGGCAAGCTCAACTCGACAGCGAACCAGGTGGGCGGGGGTCTCTCCAAACTGGCCGGTTCCGCTCAGGGTTTGGTCGGCGGCCTCGGCGCCCTCGTACCGCTGGCCTCCGGTGCTGGTCTCATGGCCCTGGCGAAGACGTCGATCGATGCCGCCGACAACATGAACGACCTGCGGCAGAAGACAGGTGCGAGCGTCGAATCGCTGAGTCAGTTTCAGCAGGCGGCCGAGAAGTCGGGCACCACTCTTGATGCCGTCGGCGGTGCGATGGTGAAGCTGAACCGCAACCTGGCCGAGGGTAAGGCAGGCAAGAGCCTACAGGAGATCGGAATCAGCGCGACTGATGCGAGCGGCAAGCTGAAGAGCACAGATCAGATCATGCTCGAGCTGGCAGACAAGTTTCAATCGATGCCGGATGGAGCTGAGAAGACGGCCCTGGCGATGGACCTGTTCGGCAAGTCTGGAGCCGCCCTGATCCCCATGCTCAACATGGGCGATGAGGCGATCAAGAAGCTGGGCGTGACGATGACCGGTGAGTTTGCCTCAAAGGCTGATGAGCTGAACGACAAGTTTGTGGATCTGCAGACTGGTGTCACCCGCCTGGCGGTGGGTCTCGGCACCGCCTTGATGCCTGCCTTGCAGGTTGTGACCGATGCCCTCATCGGTGCGTTGAACATCTTCACTCAGCTGCCGGGGCCATTGCAGGCGATCGTCGGTGGATTCACGGCCTTGGTCATCGGCCTGGCGATTCTGGCGCCAGCAATCACGGCAGTCGTCACGATCATCACCGCTCTGACTGCCCTGCCTGTGGCGGCCACGATCGCAGGCTGGCTGGCTGCTGCCATTCCGGCGGTCGCCTCCATCACCAGCGCCCTGGTGGGCCTGCTGACCTTCATGACCAGCACCTTCCTCCCCGGCATGATCGCCGTCTTCACCGGCCCCGTCGGCTGGACGATCCTTGCCGCCGCTGCTGTTACCGCCATGGTGATCGCCTTCCGCAAGCCGATCGGTGAGTTCCTGGCGTGGCTGGGGCAGAACTTGCAGACCGGCCTCAAGGTCGCTCTCGACATCGCCTACAAGGTGTTCGTCCAGCCCTGGGTGACGCTGTTCAACCTGACCCTGCGACAGCCGATCAGCAACCTGTTCAGCTGGATGGTCGGCGCCGTTCGGGCACCGCTGCAAGCGATCGGGAACTTCGTCCGTGACGTCTTCAACGGCATCCTCAACGCCATCGCCAGTGGCATCAACGCCGCGGTCGGTGCGATCAACACCCTCATCCGCGCCTACAACTCCCTGCCCACCCCGGACCTGCCCCTGGTGCCGTCGGTGTCGGTGCCGCGATTCGCCAAAGGTGGCGTCGTCGATCGCCCCACCCTGGCCATGGTCGGCGAAGGTGGCGAGCGAGAGTACATCATCCCCGAATCCAAGATGGCGGCAGCGTCCGCCCGCTACCTCGCCGGCACCCGTGGTGATCGTGTCGTCAATGCTGGCCCGGCCACCATCAACGTCACCACGGGCCCTGTCATGCAGGCTCAGGGTCAGCAGTGGGTGACGCTCGGTGATCTCGAGCGGGCGATGCGGCAGACCGAGACCACGACGCTCGCCAGGATCCGCACCTTCTACGGTCGTCGTGCGATGGGGATTGCATAATGAACCGCGCGCAGGCAGGCTATCTGCGGATCTACGATTCTGCAGGCACAACGTATCAGCGCTGGCAGAACTTCTACAGCAACAAGATCATCACGTGGAGCAGCGCCTCCTGGGTTTACGTTCCGTTCACCTCCTCTGGTGTTGCGTCCGGCGCCACCGGTGATGAAGGCGGAATCACGATCACCATGCCGGCGACGTCGGTCGTGGTCCAGGCGGTGCAGCTGGCGATAGAGCAGGCGCGGCTGTTCGAGGTGTCGGTCTATGAGTTAGACGCCGAGAGCGCCGGTGTCGTCACTCCACCCGTGAGCCAGTTGCTCATCTCCAGATTCCTCGGTGAGATTGCCACTGCGTCCGAGGCAGACTTCCAGTACACGCTGCAGCTAGGCTCAAGCCTGGCCCCGGTCGGTGCTCAGTTCCCACCGCGGACGCTGACAACCAATCTGATGGGGATGGGGATGAGCTTCTGATGACTGCCTTCGCTGCTGCTGCCGAGACCCAGCCACCACTCCTCGACGCCGGTGCGGTCGTCACGGAGGACCTGTGCGGCCAGCAGAAGGTGGCGACGATCGGCCAGTCGGTGCCGATCATCTTCGCTCGCAGGATCAGCAGTCGCGGCGGCGTGATGGTCTCGCCGCCGGCGACCGATGCGCGATTCTCCAACGATGCCAGCAACACGCTCACGGCCAGCTACCACCTGATCCTGGGTGATGGCCCCATGGGTTCGCTCCAGGTGCGCGACGTCTACCAGTGCGCATGCCGTGTCGGCAGCTTCACCCAGACCTACGACCAACGTGCCGGCGACTGGAGCCCGGGAAACTTCCTCGAGGTGAGGGCCGGCTACACCCTGCAGGACGTGCCGGACTACTGCGGCAGCATGGGCACCTGCAAAGGTCTCACGACGGTCTCGTTCACCAACACCTACCCGAACGGATCGACCGACTGGAAGCGCCAGGTTCAGGCCTTCGTCCGATCTGGACGCACCGTCACCCGCCTGGCCGATAGCACCTCGGGCCCGTCGAGCAACTTCGCCGACCTGTTCAAGCTGGCGATGGAGATCAGCGCGAAGCTGCCGAGCGACATGATCGACACGCCGCGGCTGCAGACCGCAGCTCTGTTCCTTGATGCGAACCAGCTGTACTGCGACATCGAGGTGAGCGACAGCAACAACCTGCCGGACTTCATCGCCGCCCATGCTCCCTACTTCCTGCTGCGGGAGACGAGGGTGAACGGCAAGCGGGGCCTGCGGCCGCTGCTGCCGATCGATGGCGCCTATGCGATCCGGACCGATGCGATCCCGTGGGAGTTCGAGTTTAACGAGGACTACGTCTTGCCTGGTTCCATCACGCTCGACTACACGCCCCTCGAGCAGCGGAAGCCGGTTCTGATGGTGGGCCTGTGGCGGCAGCAGCCGGATGATAGCTTCGGGATTGCCCGCAGCGCAGAGGTGGGCTACCCGAACGACCGCAGCAGCGGCAACGTCGAGCAGCACGACATGAGCGCGTTCTGCACCCATGAGCTGCACGCTGTGCGCGCGATGGCCTATCGGCGTTCACGCCGTCGCCACAGCACCCACACGGCATCGTGGACGTGTCGACCTGAGGTCTACAACCGAGTCCTGGAGGAGGGCGACATCGTGCGGCTGACGTTCGATCGTGTCGCCAGCGATGGCAGCACCACCACGCACGACTTCCTCTACCAGCTGGACCAGATCATCAAGGCGCCGACGGGTGAGATTGAGTTCCAGGCGACCCACTTCCCGATCGATGCGACAGGCCGGAGTGTGATCGCCCTGGACGTGATGTCGGCGCAGGCACAGGGGCACGTCTACACGACGATCAGGACGGGCCTTGACTGCGACGACGACAGCGGTGGGGATCGAGCGACGGACACAAGCGTGCCAGCGTCGGTGGGGCAGGCTGTGGGTCCTGGCGCAGCACCAGCACCGCCGGGCGATCCGCCGACACTGCCGCCGAATCCGGGCCTGCCTGGTGAACCAGACAAGCCGCCACTGCCGCCTGGAGGCTACAACCCGCCGAGCACACCCCCGGGAACACCGACGCCCCCGGATGAACCGCCGCCGCCAGAGTGCTACATGGACTGCAGGATGCGCACCCTTGAGGGTGGAACGAGTCTGCCTTGCGCACCAGGCGAGACGAATGTTGGATTTGCCATCATCAACAATGTTGAGTACACCTTCTGTCAGAGTTGCACACCGCCGACTGGTGACTGCGAACAATGCACGCAGGCACAGCTTGGCGCTGGAGCGCGGACGGTAACCTATACATCTTATCAGCCGCAATTCTTTGATCCAGAGGCGCCGCATCTTGGTTGGAGAGATGATGGGCTAAGGATTCAAGCCATCAACCTTGGCCCGAAAACAGGCACCCCCTATGTGCAGCCTAGCGATTCTGGGACGTCACAGTTTTACTACACCAACATCTGTGGCGTCTATCTTTATCGGCATGTCGGCTTTGGTGTTCAATACACCAGGCTGTTGCCCGTCGGTACCTATACCACCTGCGTCACCTCCGCCACCTGCCCATGACTATGCCCGACCTCACCACCATGGCCGAGTCGCTCGTCGTCACCGCCGGCCAGGCGCTCACCAATGGCTTCGTCGACCAGGACATCTACAACCAACGGCTCGCCACCTGCTTCAGCTGCGAGCAGTTCAACCATGATTCCCGCCGCTGTTCCCTCTGCGGTTGCTTCATGGTCGCCAAGGCACGCATCGGCGGTGATCCCAAGGCGCTCTGCCCTCAAGGTCTCTGGCAGCGATAACCCATGGCCACCTTCCCTTCCCTCAACCCGGCGACACGGATCTTCACTCCGCCATCAAACCAGCTGCAGCGCACTCGTTCGCTCAGCGGCGTCTACGAATCGGTCCTCCTCGGCAGCGCACCACGCGACGCACGCATTAAGCTGACCTTCGCAGCCCTCAGCACCGCCGACAAGGATCTGATCGTCAGCCACTACGACGGCCAGGAGTCGGACTTCATCGCCTTCGATCTCCCCTCTGCCCTCTTCTCTGGTCACACCGCCGCGAACTACCTGACCGCCGGCTACCTCTGGCGATACGACGCACCACCAGAAGTGGTCGACATTCCATCCGATCAGTCCGGCGGTTGCACCCTCGTCCACAACGTCTCGGTCACCCTCATCTCTGAAGTCACAGCCCTCATGTTCGTCGTCGGTGCTGACCTTCGCCTCTCCCTCTCCATCACCCCTGGCGCCGCCACCGCCTCAAGCTCCGCCGCTGGTGCTGCCCTCACCCTTACCCTCTCCCTTGATGCTGGCCTGGCGACAGCCTCCTAAACTCCAACCATCGCGCACCTTCAATGGCCAGCCTGATCTACAACAGCTTCCACCGCGACCTGGCCACCGGTGCGATCGATGCCGATACCGACACCTTCAAGGTGATGCTCGTCACGTCGTCCTACACCCCAGACAAGGACATCCACGACAAGCGGAACGACATCACCAACGAAGTCACCGGCACTGGCTACAGCACCGGCGGCGTCACCTCAGCCGCTACCGTCACCCTCAGCACGGCGAACGATCGGACCACCATCCAGTTTGGTGCCGTCTCCTGGGCCAGCTCCACCATCACCGCCCGGGGCGCCGTCTACTACAAGTCCCGCGGCGGCGCCAGCAGTGCAGACGAGCTGGTGGCCTACAACGACTTCGGCACTGACGTCTCGACCACCTCCGGCACCTTCTCCCTGGCGGCCACGACGATCACCATCCAGAACTGATGGCCTACTTCCCGCCCCTCGCGCCAAACGAGCGCAGCTACGACCTGGGGCGGCATCCCGTCATCACCCAACCCGGCTGGGCTGGTGGTGCTGTTCGCTTCCGCACCGGCCCGACACGCACTGGTGCGGCCCTGTCGCTCAGCTTCCTCAACCTCAGCCAGACCGAGGCCGCGTTGATCCGCTCCCACTTCGCCACCCAGGGCAGCGGTGCGATCCCCTTTCAGCTCGGTTCCATCACCCTCTCCGACCCTCGCTACTGGGTCTACCTCGAGCCGCCACAGGAGACGCATCGATCGGGCAGCATGATCGACGTCACGGTCAGGCTGCAGGCAGTGATCTGACCGGCTGCCATCCGTTACCCTTCATCTGCAGGAGGAGCGCATGCCAGAGCACGAGGTGAGTCACGGAGACATCCTCCGTGCAATCGGGAACATCGAGGGTCGGCTCGATGCCATCCTCACAGCCATGACCAACAACCGGAACGACATCGTCGAGGCGTTCCGGCGGCTCAACGAAGCAGAGAAGCGCATCGCCCAGGGCATCATCCTGGCTGTGGTTGCTTCCGTCGTCATGCCCGTCGTGGTGGTCATGCTGTCGCCGCGCCTAGAGTTCGGACCAGACATCCCGCGGCAGCATCAGACGTCATGATCGGTCCCAAGAAGCGGCCTCAGGACTGCGGCTTCAGGCCTGGCGACAGCCACCTCATCGTCAACGACATCACCGAGCGGGCGAAGGCCTTCAGCTTCTCTGGTCAGCTGCTGTGGGAAATCCCTTGCCTGGCTCGTGGGCAGGGGTCTGACTACGACTGGGCCGGCGTCGGAACCGACACGCCTCCGGGTCTCTACAAGATCGGTGCGATCTACCGGGACTATGAGATCGACCCGGTGCCGGTCTACAGCCGCAACGTCATGGCCTATGGCTGGTACAGCTTCGACCTGGTGGAGCTCGAGGGGCAGGAGCAACGGCACGGTCGGGCCGGCATCATGATCCACGGCGGCGGCAGCGCCTGCGGCTGGCCCGGGGCATGGGAACCACGCCAGCCCCTGGTCCCAACGCTCGGCTGCATCCGTCTCCACAACGCCGACCTGCGCGATCGCATCCTGCCACTCACCGCCAGCGGTGCTGTCTTCGTCAGCGTCTACCAAGAGGGCTGATGGAATTGGCTGACCTGGTTCGCATCTACCCGGCGGTGCTCAGCCCCGCCACCTGCCGCAGCCTGATCGAAGGCTTCGAGCATCGCAACCATCTGCAGCATCGGATTGATGATGACGACTGCCGGGTGACGAAGCTGAACCTCAGCCACGACTGGCCCGAAGCGCAGCTCGACATCCTCGATGCTCTGATCCCACAGTTCGAGGCCTACTCCTCCGACCTGGCCATCGGCCCACATCAATGGCCCGACGACCTGACACTCGAGAACATCTGGATCAGCCGCTACAACCCCCACGTCGACGAGTGCCCTGAGCATGTTGACGTGGTCGACCACGGCACCGCCCGTCGGTTCCTGTCGATCTTGATCTGGCTCAACGACGTCCGCGACGGCGGCGAGACCGACTTCCCGCTGTGGCGGCAGGCACTTCGGCCGAGTGCCGGTAGCCTGTTGTTGTTCCCCCCGATGTGGCCCTGGCTGCATGCTGGGAGGACACCACGGTCAGGCCCGAAGTACGTCCTGACCACCTTCCTCCACTACTGCTGAGGCAGCACCATGGATCACATCAAGCCTGAGTACATCGGCTTCGCCCTCTTCATCGTGTCCGAGATCATCGGCATGGCGAAGGTGCGTCCGAACAGTGTCACCCAGCTGGCGTTGCAGCTTGCCCGTCAGGCCTTCCCCTACCACCCCGGCCGCTGACGTGCCCTTCGACCGCGCCGCCCTCATCCGCCAGATCCGGCTGCATGAGGGCGAACGGCTGAAGCCGTACAGGTGCACCGCCGGCAAGCTGACGATCGGCGTCGGCCGCAACCTCGACGATCGCGGCATCACCACCGAGGAGTCGGCGATGCTGCTCGACAACGACATCCGGCTGCTGGAGATCGAGCTGTTCCGCGCACTGCCCTGGGCCTCGGCCCTCGATGACGTGCGCCAGCGGGTGCTGCTCGACATGGCCTTCAACCTGGGCCTGCCCGGGCTGCTGCAGTTCAAGCGCACCCTCGAGGCCATTCGCACGGGCCAATACCAGCAGGCGGCGACGATGATGCTCGACTCGCTGTGGGCCCGGCAGGTGGGACAGCGTGCGGAGCGGCTGAGCCGGATGATGGCGACCGGCGCGACACCGCGCGAGCTGTTGCCGCCGGCCTGATTAGGCGGCTGGGCTGGGGATGATGTCGACGCCGGAGGAATGGCGCGGGCGAAGGGTCAGCCAGATCCCGCCCAGGCTCTTCGGAAGGACGATCTTCTCGACAGCCCAGCCGCTGCCGCTGGCGAACTCCTCCTTGTATGTGCCGGTCTGCAGGTGCCAGCGGGTCTCGATCTGCTGCTGGCCTGAGGTGGTGACTCGGTAGCAGGGGTGGGCGGCGATCGTCCGCTCGTGGTTGTGGCCGTTGACCCAGATCGACGCCTGCGGGGCCAGGGTGGCGTAGCGACCCCCGCCCATGACGCCCTTCGTCACGACGCCGCCCCAGGCGCCGTGATGAAAGAACAGCAGGACTGACCGGGTCTTGCCTGGTCGATCGACCATGCCCTGGTAGAAGCTGAACCGCACGAACCCCTGGTAGGGCATGTGGTGCGGAGCGCCGGGGCCCATGCGGCGGATGACGTTGTCGAGCGGATTCACCTCGTTCCGGCCGGCAACCGCCGTCTCGTGATTGCCGTCGGAGATCATCGCCAGGGTGCCGGCCCAGGGCCGGAGGAAGTCAGCCGCCTCGCCGAACACCAGGTCGAAGTAGTTACTGCCCAGGTGCTCCGGTCGGATGCTGCTCTTCGATCCGCGGCGGTCGTTCTTCCCCTGCATTAGGCAGAGGACATCACCGAACATGAAGGCGGCACCTTTCCGATCGCGGCACTCGTTCAGGTGCCGAGCGAGCAGGGTGCGGTTGCACTTCGGGTTGTCGAGGTGAATGTCCGATGCCAGAAGGCAATGGAAACCTTCGGACTTGGAGCTGTAGGGAATGCGCACATCGAGGAGCGCCGGGCCAACCCTGACGACTTGGTGGCGCACGATCCGTCCACGATGGACACCAGAAGGGTAGCGGGCGGTCAGGCCGCGAGCATCCGCCGGACGGTGGTGCGAGAGCAGCCGAGGCGATCGGCGATGCGCTGCTGGGTCCAGCCGGCGGCGCGCCAGCGGCGGGCCCGCTGCTGGCGGGTCTCGGTGGCCCACAGGATGATGACGATGGGCAGGAGCAGGAGAGCAACAGCCCAGGCGAGGACGCAGGTGGTCATGGTGTGAATGCGATGGAGTCGACGGCGCGCTCGGCCTGTCGATGCGATCACCCTAACCGCCGCAGCCCCACCGCAGGGCTGGGCTGTAACAATCATTCACAAAGAGAAGGGGCCCCATGAGGAGCCCCGAGCTGCTGGATCAGATGATGGCGAAGTCCGCGGCGCTCGTGGCCCCGGCAAACGTCTGCAGCGTGCACAACAGCTGCGGCTTCTCGGCTCCAATCCCGTCCCGGTCGAAGTAGATCGCTTGGGCCGTGCCGGCGGAGCCCATGCGGATGAACGTCGGGGCCCCGGTGGTCGCCTGCTGGTTCAGCTCATAGCTGACCTGCGTGCCGGCAGCCAGGCCGAACGCTGCGCCGTTGATGGCGATGCGGTCGATGCCGACCTGAAAGTCGGTGACGAAGTCGGCGTGGGCCTGGCCAGCGTGAGAGAAGCGGAACACGTCCGCCCCGCCGCCGCCGGTCAGCTCGTCTTGGCCGGCCCCACCGTCCAGCATGTTGTTCCGCTGGTTCCCGCCGAGGCGGTTGGCCAGGTCGTTCCCGATGCCGATGTCAGCGCCAGAGCCCAGCACGAGGCTGCCGAGGCCGTCTTGCAGCTGGTAGCTGGCGAGGGTTGAGAGCACCTGGTCCTGGTTGTTGCCGCCGACGATCACGTCCCCGGCGTTGTTGACGTGGAACTGATCGGCTGCAGCGGTGCCGATCAGGATGTCGGCCTTGAGGGTGCCTTTGATGATGGCCATTGTGGAGTGGATGTAGGTGGATGGTGGCCGGATTGGGTGCGGCTCCGGCGGGCCGCGGGTCATCGTTTGGTCAGTGGCTTGCAGCCCCTGTGCTCGGCGTTGATGCGCCGCTCCAGGGCTGCAAGATCACGGATCGCCATGGGCAGTTGCAGATCCTGAGCGAACCCGCAGTGCAGGCAGCGGATCTGCGACGGGTTGCGGCTGATGTCGATGATGATGTGGTCAGTCATCGGCCCTCCAGCTCGGCGGCGATGTCACTCAGCCATGAGCGGTCGCAGTTGCCAGCTGCGCCAAACCCAAGGCGATACCAGCGGCGAGCATCCTCTGGCATTTGCTCCATGCTTGCCGGGTAGCTGCTTGGCATTTGCTCCGCCAGAGCGCGGAGGGCAGCGGCGAGTTTGATCTGTGAAGCTTGGCCATCGCACAGCTGCCTGCTGTTGACGGGCGTGTTGAGCAGGGCATGCAGCACCGCCTGCGCGGCGGGGGAGAGGTCAGCCATCGGCCCCCTCCTGCGGCACGGGCAGCGCCCAGTGGGGCAGCCAGTGGGTCCACCCACCGCCGGCAACAGAACGGGCAAGGCTGTCGGAGCCCATGCCCAGCATGGAGAGTTGAGTCCATTCCCAACCACCGTCAACGCATTTTGTTGCCCATGCCCATGGGGTCGCATCTGGTTCGCCTGGCCATGGAGCGCAATCCTCCGGCCCCGGCAACCGCTCGCTCACCGGCACCGGCTCGACGGCAGGGCGGCCCCAGCGGGCGAGCACGGCGCGGCAGTGCTCAACGATCCCAGTGTTCAGAGTGACGCGGAATAGGCCCGGTCCCACGTCTGGACCTGCGCCATGGGCTGCCAGCCGTGAGACGGCGGCCAGATCCTCCCGGAGTTGCTGCGGCATCAACTCCATGATCTGCTGATCCGTCGGCCCCTGCTCCGGGGCAACCAGCGCGGCTTCAGCTTGATTCAGTCTGGCGATGACTTCTTCAATCGGAATCATGACGCCATCCCGCAGGATCGCAGCTCCATCGCCGCAGACGCCTTCAGTCCATTGAGGCAGTTCAGTGTGAAAGGTGGTCATTGGAAAGTCTCCGTGACGGTGTACTGCTTGTGTTTCGTGAACGGCCGGTGCGGCTCTCCCGGCATGCGCCAGTAGGTACGGCCCCAGGGCTGCAGGCGGCTGCTGATGCCAGCGAAGCGATAGTCAGGGATCACGACGGCAGGCATGGTGTTCGACCAGCACAGCGGGCCGATCCAGCCGCGGTCAGAAGTGATGTGGATCATCGTTCGGCCTCCTGGCGGAGCATGTGAGCAGCGCCAATTTCAATCTGTCCGTCCAGCCACTTCGCCACCTCGCGGATCGCGGCGCGGGCTTCGTTTGTCCAAAACTTAGGGTCACCTTTGGTGATTACCCGGGCCACCCGCTCCACCAGCCCAACGGCAGTCGCGGGCGGGGCGGGCTCCATGATCGGGCTCAGGTCGTGCAGATTCCGCCAGCTGGTGTCAACCATTTTGCTGGCGTCAGCAATATGGTCGGCCGGCTGCTGCGCGGCCTCCAGCGCCTCGATGCGGGCGTAGAGCAACTCAATGCTCTCCTGTCGGTTATAGCCTTCCTCTCTCAGAGCAGCGACCATTTCGGTCAGCCTCTCGATTCTCGGATCAGTCATCACAGCACCCCCTTGCCCAGGAGGCGGTTCTCTACCAGCTGCGCATAGCCCGCGATGTCGTGCCAGCTGTCGGCATAGTCGGCGTCACCGTTGATGATCCGCCCGATCTTGTGGCAGATCATGTCCAGCGCTTCCTGCTGGTCCGGATCCAGCCGCTTTGCCCTCGATGCCAGATGCCCTGCCAGGACATCCTTCAAATCCTGGGTCACCTCACTGTGGCCCATGAAGTCCCCGTAGCGTGCGCCACGTTCGGCCAGCGTTGCATTGATGTCGGTCATCAGATGATTGTGCGAGTGTTTGCTGTTGGGTCCTGCTCCACCACCTCGGCGGCAGCGGCAGGTGCTTCGATCTCGTCCAGCCAGGCCGTCAGCGCATCCTTCGATGGGCCCTTCGGCCACTTCAGCCACTTCACCAGGTCCGCCCTGTTGGCGAACCATCGGGCGCTGCCCCGGTAGCAGGCGTTGAAGCCGCTGCCGCAGGTCTCGATCCACAGGCCCGGCACCTGGTACTGCCGGCGCTTCATTGCCCACGTTCCATCCGCGGCACCATCGTCCCGTGGTCATGGATCACCACGGCGATCACCACCACCGGCAGCAGGAACGTCAGCAGGTTGATGATGCGGTTCCTCATCGCTCCAGCTCCCGGCCGGTCCGGGCCGCGAATGCTCCGGCCGTGCGCAGCACCTCGGCGGCACCGCCATGACGGACCAGATGGGGCACCTGGTTCTGGCAGTAGACCACCAGGTCTCGATGGGCCAGCGCGCGATGGGCCGCCAGGTAGATCCCCTGCCGCATCTCGCAGCAGGCATCAGTGGACAGGGCCAGGCTGTCGCCTGGCTGTGCATTCTGGATGAACTCCAGGACTCGTGTCGTCAACGTCATGGATGCAACGTGCAATGGTTGGGCTGCTGCCCTGTCGTAACCCTACCCAGACTCCGCCCTGCTTCTGTCGATCTATAACAATCGTTCACGCTGGGCGGTCCTATGCTTCCCCGAACCGCTCCCCTCACTCATGGCAGCCTGGCTGGACCTGAACCAACCCCTCGACCATGAGTTCCAGATGGAGCTCCAGATCCGCGACATCCGCTCCATCACGAACGTCGACGATCTGCGCTTCATGGCTGAGACCCTCTGTCGGCTCGCCTTCCACTTTCAGTCCGTCAACAAGAAGCTGGTGCATCAGCTCGCCGCTGCTGATGCAGCGGCGGCACCCGTCACCGATCGCCACCGCCAGATGGCGGAGGAGATCCTCGCTTCGCTTCAGCAGCCGTGAGCTGCGCCAGGTACATCTCCGCCAGGTAGAGGTCCTCGCAGCTCCGCGCCTGGTCGCCCACCACCGCGCGGTAGTAGGGCTTCCCCTGGTCGTCCTCCCACTGCTCGATCCGGCCGCGGCCGATCGGCCATTGCGTGATGACCCGTCCCATCAGCCCCGGCTCCCCTGCACGCCCTGGTCGCCGTTGTACCTGCCGGTGACCGCATAGCTGCGATCGGGTGCTGCCGCCATCTGGTGGAACACCATCTGGCCGATCTTCATCCCAGGCCACAGCCTGATCGGCTGCAGCTGCCGCACGTTCTTCAGCTCCAGCGTCAGCCGGCTGCCGTGCCACCCAGGGTCGCACCATCCCGCCAGCAGGTGCTGCAGACCCTCGCGGGCCCTGGAGGACTTCAGCACGAACCGCGCTGCCACGTAGTCCGGCAGAGCGAACGTCTCGACCGTAGAGGCCAGCACGAACTGGCCCGGCACCAGCAGATAGGGGCGCTCCTCGTCGTGGTCGCCCAGCGGGTAGGGCCGCAGCTCCGGCCCCTCCGCGCTCTCGATCAGCAGCTGATCCCCCAGCAGCAGGTCATAGCTCGCTGGGTTCAGCTGCTCCTCGTTGAACGGCTGGATCATCCCCTGCAGGGCAGCCGCCTTGATCATCCAATCGGGCAGAACAGTCATTGATGGTGAGAGCGTACTTTTCTTTGAGGCCGGTGTAACGAGCGTGGAACGGATGTGCCGGATCGTTCCGACCATCCATGTCGTACCACTCGTCGATCTGATCCTGAACTTCCTGATCAGTCATGCTTCGCTTGAATCATTGAGTTCCAGCCGTGCAGTGCACGTGCCAGGGTCTGGCGTTCGATCGCCACGTCTATTGTGGCAGCCTCCCATGCCCTGCTGCTGTCGGTTGACCATTCGACACCAGGGCACCAGGACCGGCGTTGCTCCTGGCTCACGCCAGGCGGGAGGCAGAGCCAGCAGGCTCCGCGGCGCAGGACATAGGACTTCATGATTTGCGGTGTTGATGGTGTGGGAAATGGCAGACGTGGAGCTTCGGCACTCGGTAGAGATCACCGTTGCCGGCGCGCAGTGTGAAGTACGGCACGCCATCAATCTGAAACATGTCGGTGATCGTGAAGGTGATACCTTCCGGCCAGCTGTACGCATGAACGGTGTCACCAATGTTGAAGTCAATGAGTCGTCTCATCGTGTGGTCTTGCGATTGGATTTGCGCCGGAGCTTCTCCGGCAGGCTGTAGCCCTTAATCTTGGCGATCCGGCCATTTAGCGCCGTCCAGTCCTCCAGGTCCTTGAACCTGAAGTGGCCGGTGCCCTTCTTGTAGAGCTTGAACTCGAAGAAGCCCCAGTCGTGCCAGACGCCGGGCTCCAGGCGCTCGAAGCCCAGGGCCGGCTTCTGCACCTCCTCGAACTTCCGGCCAGTGACGTAGCACAAGGCCTTCACCAGGTCCTGCACCCGGTCTTTGTTGCCGCCGTACTTCATGCTCACCGTGCCGCCGCTCCAGTCCGGTTCCGCCAGGTAGGGCACGATGAACTTCTGGCCGAACAGGTAGGCGTCGTTCGTCTTCCATCCCTCCACCTGCCACCGGTTCTCGTGGGTGTGGCGGGTCAGCTCGTCGAACGCTGCCTCAACGGCACGGTCGATCCGTTGCTCGGTGGTGCCGGCGATGATCTGCAACATCCGGAACAGGTTCCGCTCCGTGAACGGCACCTGCACCTGCTGCTCGACGAACTGGTTGATGTCCCCCTGCAGCTGGCTCGTCGCCATCGCCTGGGGCAGCATCTCGTCGATCACCGACTTCCAGAAGCTCTTCTGCAGCTCCTTGCGGAACCGGTTCCTGCTGGCGCTGCAGCCCTCAATGCTGATCCGGATTCCCAGCTCACCCTTGTAGATCCCGCCCACCGCCGCCTGCAGCCGGACGCCGGCGGCCAGCTGCTCGTCGTAGATCCGGCACGCCTCGACGTAGCGCTGCACCAGGTCGCGGGAGCGCCGGTAGGGGATGATGCCCTCGCCCTGGGCCTCGAGGTCATCAGGGCCGAGGAAGAACCCGTCGAACTCATCAGCACCGCTTACACGTTGACCGGGCTTCGTCAGCCGCACTAGGCCGATCTCACACCGGGTCGAGCGCTCGGCATCGCCGAACACTGAGCCGAGGTTCTGGCTGCTGCCGTACTGCTCGATCAGCGTCTTCAGTTCCCGGTGGCTGGCCCTGTTGCTCCACCGGTCGGTGGAGACGGTGTTCCAGTTGCATAGGGCCACGATCTCGCAGCCGGCCGGGGCGATGGCCCAGGCATGCAGGATGTGGTGCTGGTCCGCCGAGAACGGCGGGTTCATCACCACCAGGTCGGCGTGGCTGATCTGGTCGGCGGTGACCGCCAGCCAGTCGTTGCCGATCAGCCGGCAGTCGCCCTGCAGGCCGGCCAGGATGGCCCGGAGCCGTGACTCCGGCTCCACCATCAGCACCTCCGACGCACCGCGCTCCAGGCACGCCTGGACCAGGTTGCCGGAGCCGGCGGAGGGTTCCACCACCACCCGACCGCGCAGGTCGAGGGGGTCGAGCATCGTGGCCGCCACCTCCGGCGGCGTCGGGTAGAAGTCGGCGTTGAACATCAGCCCTGCCCCTGCATGTGGGCCACGACCTTGTTGATCAGCGCCAGCGGCACCTTCGGCGACCTCGGCACCCAGCGCCTGGAGACCCAGACCTGAGCGTGAGGATCCCACTCGGCGATCTGGTCGAGCATGGTCCGCATCCGGCTTTGGCGGTGGAAACGGACCAGGTTGGGGTTGCCGCTGAAGATCGGATCCTGGGTGATCGTCCACCCGTCGCCGTGGTAGAGCATCTGCGGGGCCATCACGACACCTCCCGGGCCGGTCTGGGGCCCAGGCCCCACACCTCATACCCAGGTGATCCGCGGCTCCCGCGGTCGTACCGCACCAGCCCCAGCTTCCGCAGCTGGGACATCCGCGTCGACACCATCTGGTAGGTGACTCCCCATAGGAGCTGCAGCTCTTCCATCTGGATCCGCACCGGCAGTTCATCACCCGCCAGCGCATGCAGATCGACCAGGTCCATCAGCACCCGATCAGGCACCTCAGATCGCAGCCTGGACAGTGTCTTCACAAGGTCTTCCATGGCGCTCAGAACGGGATCTCGTCGTCAGCCACCGCCGGTGCAGCCGGCCGCGGCGCAGGGGCCACCGCTGGGGCAGGTGCAGGCGCAGCAGGGGCGACGCCAGGTTGCGCATCACCCTGCCGCGGTTTCGCCTCCGACCACTTCTCGATGTTGTCGGCGGTGAACTTCTCCACCACCCGCGTCTCGCCCTGGCGGTCGGTGTAGACCTCCGGCGGTTCGACCCGCCCGTAGCAGATCACCCCGTCGCCCTTCCGGCAGTGGTTGCCCACGTACTCAGCGCTCTTGCCCCAGACCGCCACCTTCACCCACCTTGGCGGGCGATCCTCACCGTTGCGCTTCGGCTGCCGCACCGCCACCGTGAAGTTGGCGACCATCCCGCCAGTGTCGAGATACTTCAGCTCGGGATCCCGGCCGATGTGTCCTGAGAAGAATCCTGTGAAAGCCATGATTGATCGATGCGTTCGTATGCTTGAATCCCCTCGATGGGGTAAAGAACCCGGGTGCCAACCCGGATGAAGGGCGGGCCTTTGCCCGCTGATCTCCAATTCGCCAACGTCTGATCACTCAGCCGCCAACGGGCTGCAACCTCCTTGGAAGTCAAATAAGGTCGCTCACTCATTCACTCCTCCTCAGAACGGGTCCTGGACCTCTGGTTGTAACTCTTCCTGGACAGCTACAGGCTCGACAACAAGTTCATCGCCAGAATCAGATTCATTCTGGCCAGCCTTCGCCGCGATCTGGCGGTTCAGGTCCGCCACCGTCACCTGCGCTTCGACCTGCTGCGGTTGCTCGCTGACGGCCGCGACCGTCACCGGTTCGTAGTTCCCGCTCTCGCTCGCCAGCACCTGGTCGAGATCGGTGCTGCTCGGCAGGCGCTTCGCCAGACGACGGATCACCGTCTTCTTCGCCATCTCGCCCCACTCGCTGGCCCAGCATGCCTTGCCAATCCCGGTCGCCTTCGCCCTGATCTTCTCGATCTGAGGCACGCTCATCACTTCGCGCTGAATGTCGCCATCCTTGAACTTCGCGATCGCGTAGACGGCAACCGGCTTGCCCGGCTGCAGCAGGTTCGGCTTGTGCTGGATTCGCTCGTTGTCGCCCAGCTCGAAGTCGAAGTCATCGCCCTCGTGGACGACGTGGGCGCGGATGCTGCTGATCTCGCCGCTTTGGCGGATCTTCTTCAGGATGCCGCCGACCATCGGCATGTAGGAGACGGTCTTGAGGCCCGTCTCGCGGTTCTTGTAGACGCTCAGGCCAGCCTCGCGGCCGTCGAGCAGCAGGCCATCCTGCGCCGCCTTCATGCAGGACGAGAACAGGGTCCGGCGATCGGCCTCCAGAAGCGTCGGCTCCATCTGCACCGCGGTGACGATGGTGCGGACGAAACGATCGACCGGGATCTGAGGCGGCAGGGCAACCTCGAACTCCCGCGTCATGCGGCCAAGGTCGGAGCGCAGGTCAGAGATCCGAGCGGGCATCGACAGCTGTGATTGTGTCATTGCGAAACGTTCTCAATAAGGGGTTCAGTCCCGGTTCCAGCCGGGGAGGTCGATCGGCTCCTGGATCTGGTCGCCGTAACCGGGCCAGGTGTTCGTCCGCCAGCACTGGGCCAGCAGCGTCATGCCCGCTTCAATCCGACGACGGCCGGCACTGAGCAGGGCCTCGCTGGCGGGGTAGACCGCGACCCCATAGGGCCGGGTGTTCTCCACCACCAGGCTGAGGAACATCTGCCCGCCCTGGGCATCGAGGTTCCAGGCTGCCTGGACGTGGTAGTCCAGGTTGCTGATCGACTTGGCGAAGGCCTCACGGCTGGCGTCCTGGGCCGTCTTCACGTCGACGACGATCTGACCATCCAGGCTGTGCCAGTCCGGTCGGGTCTTGCACTCGAGGCCCGTCTCCGGGTCGGTCCAGGTGTAGCTGGCTTCCCGCCGGCCTGGGAGCTCCAGCAGGAAGCCAGCAGCAGGATGCTTCCGCACGGCATCGGCCATCCTGCGAACCTCGTCCGCGTCTTCAGGTGAGAGAACGATCTTCCCAGCGCTCTCGCGCTCGAACTCGGCCGCCAGCTCCTTCCCGACCCTGGTACGCCGGTCGAAGCTGTGCGGCGGCACCGCAATGGTGGTGTCCCACAGCTCCGGCTCAAGGATCGCCGTGTGCAGCGCCGTGCCCTTCAGCATGGCGTCCGTGGGTGGCTTCTTCACCCGGTCTTCGGCCAGGAACTGGTCGTAGTAGTGCAGCGGCGACCGCTTCAGGATCTTGATCTGTGACGGGCTCACCGCCTTGAGGTGGTGGTAGTCCTCGTTGCTGAGGCCCTCGTGGTGGATCAGTTCAGGCATCAGCCACCCCACGGCGGCGCAGCTCAGCGATGGCCCATTCCTGGCCGAACCGAGCGAACCGCTGCAGCTCGCGCTCGCTGTGCGCCCTGATCCGAGCGCGGCGCTGAGCGTCCCGGTTGCGTCCGGCGCGCTGGCGATCCAGCTCGCCTGCCCATGCCTGCCAGGCGGCCCTGGCGGCGGCGATGTAGTCCCTCATCTGTGAATAGCGGGGGTCGCTCATGACCCTAAGGCCTTCCCGGCCCTTCCCGCCCCCTACCGCTGCTTCCCGTCGCATAACGTCACAATCCGTTGATTTCGCGGGATAATCTGCCATCCTCCTGTCACGGTCAACCCCGATTCCAGGCCCTGCATGGTCACACTTCGCCCCTACCAGCAGCAGCTGCTCGACGACATCCGCGACGCCATGCGTCATGGCCATCGCCGCATTCTCGCCGTCATGCCCACCGGCTCAGGCAAGGGCACGACCATTGCCGCTATGGTCGCCTCGGCCGCCGAGCGTGGCCATCGAGTCCTGATCCTCGCCCACCGCGCCGAGCTGGTTGCCGACCTGTCCCAGCGCATCCACGGCTTCGGCATCAACCATGGCGTCATCGCCTCGGGCTACCGCGAGGACATGCGCCATCCCGTCCAGGTCGGATCAGTCCAGACCGTCGTGCGTCGCCTCGGCCGGATCCCAGCCCCCTCGATGGTGATCCAGGACGAGGCCCACCACCTGGTCGCCGGCAACATGTGGGGCAAGGTCATCGACGCCTGGCCCCAGGCCTTCCTGATCGGGAAGACCGCAACACCAGAACGGCTCTCAGGCGAGGGCTTGGGCGTTGGCCACGGCGGCTACTTCACCAACATGGTGCAGGGCCCCGACGCCGCCTGGCTTACGCAGGAGGGCTTCCTTGTCCGCGCTCGAGTCTTCGCACCGCCTGGCATCGACCTGTCCGGCATTCGTCGCTACGACACCCGCAAAGGTCACCAGCAGTCCGAGGAGATCCTCCGCCAGGGGCAGGCCATGGGCGACGCCGTCTCCCACTACCGCCGCACCATCGAGTCCGTCCACAACGGAACCGCCATCGCCTTCTGCTGCTCCGTCGCTCACGCCGAAGCCGTCGCCGAGGCCTTCCGCGCTCAGGGCATCGCCGCCGCCACCCTCGACGGCACCATGGACCGCGGCGTCCGTCGCCGCACCATCGCCGACCTCGGCACCGGCCAGCTGAAGGTCCTCACCTCCTGCGACATCATCAGCGAGGGGACCGACATCCCGTCGGTCACCGGGGCCATCCTGCTCCGCCCCACCGACTCCCTCGGCCTCCACCTGCAGCAGGTCGGTCGCGTGCTCAGGCCATGCCCGGGCAAGCCCCACGCGATCGTCAACGATCACGTCGGCAACACCCTCCGCCACGGCCTGCCCACCGATCCCCGCGACTGGTCACTCGAGGGCCGGCCTAAGGGCCAGAAGCGGCAGTCCGACGCGCCGCCCGTTCGCATCTGCCCTGCATGCTTCTCCGCCATCCCCTCAGCCGCCAACCCGTGCCCCGAGTGCGGCCACGAGGTCGAGCAGGCCCGGCGGGAGCTGAAGGTGGTCGAAGGTGACCTGCAGGAGCTGCAGGCCGCGGCCATCGCCAGACAGAGGCGCGTCCAAGTCGGCCAGGCCCGGACCCGCGAGGAACTGGAGACCATCAGACTGGAGCGTGGGTACAGCCGCGGCTGGACCGATCACATCCTTCGAGCACGAGGCAATCGACATGGCGGCACGGCTTTCGGATGAGCGCCGCATCCAAGCGGAGATTCAGCTCGCCGCTGGCACTGGACCCGCTCGCCTCTGGCGCAACAACGTCGGGGCCCTCCGTGACGCCCAGGGCCAGCTCGTGCGCTATGGCCTCTGCCCTGGCTCCTCGGACCTCATCGGCTTCCGCACCATCACCATCACGCCCGACATGGTCGGCCAGCGCGTCGCCGTCTTCACCGCCGTCGAGGTCAAGGATCAGGCCCGGCCCACCGAGCAGCAGCAGGCCTTCATCCGCCTCGTGCAGCTCGCCGGCGGAATGGCCGGCGTCGCCCGCTCCGTCCCCGACGCCCTCTCCATCCTTCGGATGTGACCGACTGTTACAACCCCAGCACGGCGGCCCGCAGCTGCCCTTAGCTTCAGCCTGTCCACTCTCATCCCCCATGGCTCCCTACACCCCACCCGAGGCGCTGCGCCGTGCTCAGCACCTCTACAGCTCCGCCCACAACGGCCTCGAACCCACCGACGCCGACATCGTCGCCTTCGTTCAGCGGCCCGATCAGTGGGCCGAGCAGGCCATCCGCCTCGGCTGGACCTACCCCGCCGCTGAGGCCGTCGTCCGCTCCTGTCGCATCCTCCGCAAGCGCGTCCTGCTCGCACTGGAGGCCACCAGCGCATGACCGCCCTGCAGCACTACGACATCCGCTGCCACGCTCGCGGCAGCAGCCCCTTCACCTTCCCGGTGATCGCCAAGAACCCCGAGCAGGCCATCGCCATCGCTCGCATCGCCTACCCGGGCCACCTCTACACCTTCTCCGACCGCGACCAGCCGGCCTTCATCGCATGACCCCGCAGCCCTTCACCGTCTTCGCCTCTCGCCCTGGTGCCGCCACCGTCCGCATCACCCTGGTCGGCGTCTCCAAGGACCGGGTGCTCCTCACCGCTCGTGAGCTGTTCCCCAGCCACTCAGTCCACGCCACTCCCGACGGCCAGTGGGAGGAGACACCATGAGCGCACTCGAACTCCCCGACTCCCTCGCCTGGCGTGCTGACGTGCTCCATGAACGTGAGCGGATCATCCGGCTCCTCGAGCAGCGCCGTGAAGACCTTTGCGACCCGGCCTTCTGCAACTGGGACGTCGTGCGTCGTGAAGCCGCACGCTCTCAACTCCGTCGGGCCATCGAGGCCATCCTGGAGGGCGAATGACGGCTCAGCTCCTCGAGCAGCTCCAGGCTCTGCCTGATGACTGGCCCCTCGTGGCCGTCGACGGCCGCAAGCGCCCCTACCAGGACGCATGGCAGGAGCACCCCCTCACCAAGGCGGAGGTGGCCGCCGAGATCCGCGCCGGTCGCGCCAAGGCCGTCGGCGTCCTCGCTGGGCCCCCCTCAGGGCTCCTCTTCGTCGATCACGACGGGATCAGCGCCACCAAGAAGCTCGAGGAGCTCGGCCTCCCCCTCCGCGACCTGCCCAAGTCCCTCGCCATGACCTCGGGCAAGGACGGTCGCTTTCAGATCATCTACCGCATCCCCCCAGACTTCTGGCCCGCCCTCCGTGGCCGTCGTGTCTTCAAGACCGGCGCAACTGACGCCCAGGGCAAGGCCGAGCAGCTGGAGCTGCGATGGACCGGCCATCAGTCGGTCGTCGTCGGTGCTCACCCAGAGACCACCGGCTACCGCTGGCTCCGTGGTCGCGGCCCTACAGACCAAGCCCTCGCCGACGCTCCCGCCGCCCTCATCGAGCTACTGCTCGATCAGCCCGACCCCGAACCCACACCGCTGCTCACGCCCGACGCTCTGCCCCCACCGCCCCAGGGCGCCACCCTGCCGCTGCTCGACTTCGTCTCCCGCGACTCGCGCGACCTCGTCGAAAACGGCGGCACGCCCGGCTGCTGGAACGACGATCAGCTCCGCCTCGCGCTCGACCTCCGCGGCACCGAGGCCTGGATCCGCGCCCAGGGCCACACCCCTGACATCACCGCCAGCAAGGCCTTCGCCCTTCACATCCAGGCCGCCCGGGCCAAGGCCCGCGACTTCGATGAGAAGAAGGCCTGGCGGCGCTTCGACGGGGCCGAATCCCGCAGCTGCAGGCCCTCGACACCAGAGGACAAGCTCGAGGACCGCCTCCGCTATCACACCCGCACCTCACAGCCCCTCCTGCCGCCGCCCAAACCCCAGGAGCAGACCAGCCAGGCCAACCATCCGGAATCGCCGGATAATTCATCTCAGCCTGCCTCCCAACAGCCCTACGCCCCAGCGCTCTCCAAGCCCCAGAAGCTCGAAGCTGCGGAGCTCCTCTTCATGCTCCGCCACCAGGCCGCCGACGGGCAGCGCATCCGCTGGAACACCTTCCACCAGCAGGTCGAGATCGATGGCGCTCCCCTCGAAGGTGCCGAGCGCTTTTACCTCACCCTCGCCGATCAAGGCTTCAAGGTCTCGAAGGACCTCGCCATCGACGCCCTCGTTCAGGTCGCCCGCGAGAACCCCTACGACCCCGTCACCCTCTACCTCGAACACGTCGCCGCCACCGTCGCCCCCGCCTACATCGACGGTCTTGCCACCGCCTACTTGCGCCCGGAGGACGCTGCCCATGGCCAGACGACCCTCTATGACGCCATGCTCCGCTGCACCCTCATCGGGGCCGTCCGCCGCGCCTTCGAGCCCGGTACCAAGCACGACACCACCCTCATCCTCTCCGGCGATCAGGGGGCCCGGAAGTCATCCTTTTGGTCCGTCCTCGGCGGCCCCTTCTTCTCCGACTCCCTCGGCGATCTCAGCTCCAAGGACGACCTGCTGAAACTTCACCGCTCCTGGATCATGGAATGGGCCGAGCTCGACCACGTCACCTCCCGCAAGCACGCCGGCCAGGTGAAGGCCTTCCTCACCACCCAGTCCGATCTGTTCCGCGCCCCCTACGGCAAGGCCGTCGAGAACAACCCGCGCCGCGGCATCATCGTCGGCTCGACCAACCGTTCTGAAGGCCTTTTCTGCGACGACACCGGCAACCGCCGCTTCTGGGTCATCCCCACGACCCGCAACGAGGCCGATCCCATCGACACCGGCACCCTCGCTGCTGAGCGCGACGCCATCTGGTCCGCTGCGGTCGCCGCCTACCGCGCTGGCGCGCCCAACTACCTGCCCCTCGACCTCGCCCTCAACGTCAACCGCGAGAACGAGGCCTACCAGGTCTCGAACCCCTGGCGCGATCCGATCGAGGCCTGGCTGCAAGCGCCAGCCAACCACAGCCGCGTCATCACCAGCGAGCTGCTACTGACCGAAGCCGTTCAGAAACCGGTCGAGCGCCAGACCCGTGCCGACCAGATGCAGGTTGGAAGCATCATGCGCGAGCTCGGATGGGCCAAGCGCCGCACGACCCACGACGGCCGGCTCAAATGGGTGTTCTTCCAACCTCGCTGAGCAGGTTGGAAAGCTCAGAACCCAGTGCCCACCTGCCTTCTTCCTACTATTCCAACCTTCCATCCTAAAAGGTAAAAGGAGAATAGAAGGGGGAGAAGGGGGGGGTTACGGCCCGCGTAGCCCACGAATGAAAGTTGGTCGGAGGTTGGAACAGGTTGGAAGCCCACCTCGCGCCTACCCTTCCCTCAGCACCTGGACCCGCATGATCCGCCTCGATCTCGATACCTCAGGCCTCAGCGCTGCCCAGGGCTTCTTTGCTCGCTTCTCCGAGCAGCTTCCCTTCGCCTCCTCCCTCGCCCTCAACCAGACCGCTCGCCAGGTCCAGCTCGCCTTCCGCGATCAGACCGCCATCTCCTTCACCTCCCCTACTCCCTTCACCCGTTCCGCCTTTCGCTACACCAAGTCCACCAAGGCCAACCTCATCGCCGAGGTGTTCCCCTCCCCCGACCGCGCCTACATCGCCACCCAGTCCTTCGGTGGTCAGCGTCGCTGGAAGGAGTACGAAGGCTTCATCCGTGGTCTCGCCGCCTCCTCTGGCTCTGCTCTACCCGACCGCCAGCTGGTGCCCACCGCCCTCGCGGTCAACGCCGCCGGCAACCCGAAGCGCAACCTCTTCGGCCAGATCGAATCCCGCCTTTCCACCACCGACCCTGGTGGCTTCTTCATCGGCACCCCTCGAGGCGGCAAGCGTGGCCCTGGTGTTTACCGTCGCTCCCGCGGTCGCCTCTTCCCCTACTTCCTCACGGTCGAACGTCAGCCGACCTACGCCCCTCGTTTTCCCTTCGAGCGCGTCGGTCGTCAGACCGTCGCTCGTGTTTTCAACACCAACCTCTCGGCCGCGATCGATCGGGCCATCGCCACCGCTCGATGACCGCCCACTCTCGCGGGTCCTCCCCCCGCCATCCGTTGTGGGTAATCCTGCGGCCCGGTTTTTTCCTAGCGGGAGGCCCAGAACCCTTCTGACGCAAGGGTTTTGAGGCATTACGACCCCGACCCTGTCAGCTTTCAGGCTGGCTTGTCAGAAGGTTGTCAGAAGGCACCTTAAGCTGTCAGAAGGCGATGTGAAGGGCGGAGAACCGTTGGCACAGCTGGTTAAGCCCGCAGAGTTCGCGTTGATCAAGGGTGTCACCAGGCAGACGGTGGCAACGGCGATGAAGAGCCGGATTGCGGGCGCGATCGTGGAGAGGGACGGCAAGAAGCTGCTCGACCGCGATCTGGCGTTGAAGCTGTGGGACCGGAACACGATCAAGAACAACCACGCGAAGCTGGGCCCAGCTCAAGCGACTGTGGCGCCATCGCAGGCCGTCGAGGTGGCACCGGCGAAGGTGAGCAACGAGCAGCTGCGTCGGCTGATCAGCGAGCTGCCAGAGGATGCGATCCCAGAGTTGAACGAGAGCCGAGCGAGGCGTGAGCACTACCAGGCGGAGAAGGCCAGGCTCGAGGCGCTGCAGGGGAGGGGCGAGCTGGTGACAGCGGAGGATGTGAAGCGTGAGGCCTTTGCCCTGGGGCGTGCGTTGCGCGACCAGCTGATGGGCATTCCAGATCGTGTCGCGTCGATGGTGGCTGCCACGAATGACCCGCGGCAGGTGCATCAGCTGCTGACGGAAGAGATCCGGGTGGCGCTGCGAGGATTGAGCGATGGCTGATGGAGCACTGATCTACCGACAGGCGTTTGCCGAGGGGCTGCGGCCACCGGCGGCGATGACCGTGAGCGAATGGGCAGACGAGCATCGGATCCTGTCGGGGAAGGGCAGTGCGGAGAAGGGCCCGTGGCGGACGGACCGGACGCCATACCTGCGGGAACCGATGGACTGCCTGAGCCCTGGCTCACCGTGGCGGCGGGTGGTGCTGATGTTCGGCAGCCAGATGGGCAAGACGGAGGTGGTACTGAACTGGCTGGGGGCGATCATCCACCTGTGGCCGGCGCCGTCGTTGCTGGTGCAGCCGACGATCGACATGGCGAAGCGGCTGAATCGGCAGCGGCTGGATCCGCTGCTGAGCGAGACGCCGGTGTTGCGTGAGCTGGTGGCACCGGCGAGGAGCAGGGACAGCGGCAACACGATGTTCAGCAAGGAGTTCCGAGGTGGCCTGTTCGTGCTTACCGGTGCGAACAGCGGTAGTGCGCTGCAGAGCATGCCGGCGGCAAACCTGGCGGCCGATGAGGTGAGCAGCTACCCGATGGAAGCGGACGACAAGGGCGACCCACTGGAGAACGCTGAGGCGCGCACGACGACATTCCCGATGGGTCGGGTGCTGATCACCTCAACACCAGGCACCAGGGGGGCGTGCCGGGTGACGAAGGAGTTCGAGGAGCGAAGTGACCGCCGGCAGTTTGCAGTCCTGATGCCGTGCTGCGGATCGTTCGAGGTGCTGCGGTGGCGTGAGCACATGCAGTGGGACCGGCCCGATGGTGAGGTGTGGTGCCTGTGCCCAGCATGCGGCGAGCGAGTGGCGCAGCACCACAAGACGAGCATGCTGCTGGGTGGCCAGTGGCGTGCGAGCGCGAAAGGCGATGGGCAGACGGCAGGTTTCCATCTGCCGGGCTGGTATGCACCGGCGGGCTGGACGAGCTGGGAGCTGATCCGTGATGAGTTCCTGCGGGCAAAGGAGGATCCGCTGCTGCTGAAGGGCTGGGTGAACAAGCGAGCGGCCGAGGCGTGGGAGGACGAGGCAGTGGCGCGGGTGAATGCCGAGGGGCTGCTGGGTCGAGTGGCAACGGATGGCCATGAGGGTGGCAAGGTGCCGGAGGGTGTGCTGCTGCTGCTGATGGCGGTGGACGTGCAGGACACCTGGCTGGAGATGACCGTCTGGGGCGTGGGTCGAGGGGAGGAGCTGTGGAGGATCTGGCACAGCAAGGTGGAGGGCGATCCGGCGCAAGACGATGTGTGGGAACAGATCGAGACGATCCGGGTGACGGAATGGCCACGGGCTGGTGGTGGTGTGATGAAGGTCCGGCACTGCGGCGTCGACACCGGCGGCCACTTCACGCAGGAGGCCTATGAGTATTGCCGGCGCCATGCGCGCGATGGTGCGGTGGCACTGAAGGGCAGCAGCACGAGGGCAGCACCGGTGCTGAGCAAGGGGAAGAAGGTGGACGTGAACTGGCGAGGCAAGGTGCTGAAGGGTGGGGTGGTGCTGTACCTGGTGGGCACTGACACGCTGAAGCGGACGATCTATGCGCGGCTGGCGAAGGATGGCCGCGGGCCCGGGACCGTGCACTTCGACGATGCGACGGATGAGGCGTACCTGCAGGGGCTGACGTGCGAGCGGCTGGTGCCGCGGTACGTGAAGGGCTTTCAGGTGTTGGAGTGGCAGAAGCCGAGCGGCGCGAGGAACGAACCGCTCGACCTGTTGGTCTACTGTCTGGCGCTGCTCGAGCTGGTGAAGCGCAGATACAACCGGGCGACGATGTGGGACCAGCTGGCGGGGAGTGTGGAGGCGAGCGCGAAGGTGGAGGCCAAGCCAGCGGCGCGGAGGCGGCCCGCGACCGGCGGTGGCAGCAGTTTCGTGAATGGCTGGTAGCGTTACGATGTGGCGGGAGGTGTTGCCGTGACTGTTCCTGCTGCGATTCGAGCCGGCGACACCATCCAGTGGATTGAACCGGCCGCGACAGATCTGAACGGGAATGCAGCGACGTCGGCGACATGGACGCTGACGACCTACCTGCGGATGCATGTGAACCATGAGGGTGCGACGGTGGTTGGCACCGCGCGATCGGATGGCGGGTGGAACAATGCGATCAGCGCATCGACATCGACGGGCTTCGATGCCGGCACCTGGTACTGGCAGTCGCGGATCACGCAAGGCGCGACAGTGATCACGATCGGCGAAGGGACGCTGACCGTGTCGCCGTCGCTGTACTACACCGGGCTGCCGGCCGCGTTCGATGGCAGGAGTCAGGCGGAGCAGGACCTGGAGGCGGTGCAGACCGCGATCCGGAACCTGATCAGCAAGGAGGCGAAGCAGTACACGATCGGGAGCCGCAGCTACACTGCCCAGGACCTGACGCAGCTGATGCAACGGGAGTCGCAACTGAAGGCGATCGTGGCGCGAGAGCGAGCAGCGGAGAAGATCGCTGCGGGCCTGGGTGATCCGCGGAATGTGTTCGTGAGGTTCAGCTGATGGCGAAGCGCGGCCGCGGTGGGAAGTCGTCTGGCGGTCGAATCCGCGGCGCCGCATTCGATGCACAGCAGCAGCCTGCAGGTGCTGGCCGCCGCGGCCGCCGCGCCTACGAGGGGGCCCTGGTCTCGCGGCTGACGTCCGACTGGGTGACGAGCAGCACGAGCGCTGATGCCGAGATCGACGGCAGTCTGGTCCGCCTGCGGAACCGCTCGCGCCAGCTGGTGCGCGACAACTGCTACGCCAGGCAGGCGATCCGTGCGATCGGCGCGAATGTGGTGGGCCGGGGAATCCGGATGCAGTCGCGGGTGGCGATGCAACGCGGCGGCGGCCGGCTGGATCAACCGGTCAATACGACGATCGAGCGGCTGTGGCAGCAGTGGTGCCGGAAGGACCGCTGCCATGTTGCCGGCAAACTGAGCATGTCGGAGATGCTGCGCCTGATGATCCGCAGCGTCGCGGAATCGGGCGAGGTGTTCATCCGGATCGTGCCGGAGGCGTTCGGTCGCAGCAACGTCCCGCTGGCGCTGGAGGTGATCGAGGCGGACTACTGCGACGAGGGGAAGAGCAGTGGCCCGGTGAGCGAGGGTGCGGAGTGGCGGATGGGTGTGAAGGTCGACAAGTGGGGCAGGCCGCTGGCGTATCAGTTCCGCGACCGCCACCCTGGCGACATCGTGAACGGCGTCGGCTATCGAACCCGGGAGGTGCCGGCATCGGAGATCATCCACCTGTTCATCACCGAGCGACCGGGGCAGACGCGCGGGGTGCCATGGACCGCGTCGGCGGTGAAGCGGCTGCACCACCTGGCGGGCTACGAGGAGGCCGAGGTCGTGCGGGCCCGGGCGAGCTCCAGCCTGATGGGCTTCATCCAATCCCCCGAGGGTGAGCTGCAGGGTGATGAGGTCTACGACGAGGAACGAGTCAGCAACTTCGAGCCTGGGGTGTTCAAATACCTGGCGCCGGGCGAGTCGGTATCGGTGCCGCAGCTCGATGCACCGGACGGTCAGTTCGAGCCGTTCCTGCGGGCGATGCTGCGTGCTGTCGCGGCAGCGATCGGCTGCAGCTACGAGACGGTCTCGCGGGACTTCAGCCAGAGCAACTACAGCAGCAGCCGGCTGAGCCTGCTGGAGGATCGAGAGGAATGGCGGACGCTGCAGGACTGGATGATTGAGCATCTGCTGCAGCCGGTGTTTGAGCGATGGCTGGAGGCTGCCGTCGGTGCTGGCGTGCTGCAGCTGCCGGGCTACGAGACGATGCCGGAGCGCTACGAGATGGTGAAGTGGTACCCCCGCGGCTGGGCCTGGGTGGACCCTGGCAAGGAGGTGGCAGCGTACAAGGATGCTGTGCGGAGTGGCTTCAAGACCCAGGCGCAGATCGTGGCCGAGAGCGGCGGGGACCTGGAGGATCTGCTGGTGGCACGAGCGAGCGAGGTGGATCGAGCCGAGGCGTTGGGGCTGCAGTTCGACACCAACCCGGCCCAGGTCTCTGGAGCTGGCGTGACGCAGGCGCGGCCGATCGGATCCGAGATGCCAGAGCCTGCTGATGCTCAACCCGAGGATGGCGACATCGAAGATCCGAATGATCTCGGGGATGTGGAGGAGGACGACTGATGGCTGAGGTGAACGGGGTCGAGATCAACCTGCTGCCGACCGAGGGGATGCGAGAGGAGGCTCAGCGGTATCGGGAATGGAAGGATGCAGGCCGACCTGGTGGAACTGACGTGGCGGCGACGAGAGCGAGCCAGATCCTGAGCGGCGATGAGCTGAGCCCTGAGACCGTCATCACGATGGCGGCATGGTTTGCCCGGCATGAAGTCGACAAGCAGGGGCAGGGCTTCAGCCCTGATGAGGATGGCTACCCCAGCCCGGGCCGTGTGGCATGGGCTGCCTGGGGCGGTGATGCCGGGCAGGTGTGGTCAAGCAGCAAAGCGGAGACCATCAAGAACGCCGAGGATCGAGGGCTGCTGATGGCCCGTCCGTATCCGAACGAGCATGCAGCACGACTGAAGGATCCGGCTCAGTTTGATGAGTTCAGGCGCGAGCCTGACGCCGCTGGCCCTGGCATCGACATCATCTGGGGAATCAAGGGCAGCGATCCGGTCGAGATCCAGGCGTTTCGATTCGATGCTTCCCGTTACAGCGAAGCGGAAGCGAGGCAATGGCTGAAGGACCACGACTTCAAGGTGATCCTCTTCGAGCCAGCTACAATGCGCGAGTCTACTGCGAACAGACGGGTGGATGTCCGCGAGCTGAACAGCCGAACACTGCGTCGAGTGGCCAGCCTCGACTATGAGGCGTCGCTGGTGCGGATGGCTGATGGCAAGCCGGACGAGGAGCAGCGCAGCTTCGAGTTCAGCTTCAGCAGTGAGGCGCCAGTCGAACGATGGTTCGGGACGGAAGTGCTGAGCCACGAAGCTGGTGCTGTCGACTTGTCGCGGCTGAATGATGGCGCCCCGCTGCTGTGGAATCACAACCCGGACAATGTCCTGGGAGTGATCGAGCGCGGCTGGGTCGAGGATGGCCGCGGCCGAGTGCAGGTACGCTTTGCCCGATCTGGATTCGCAGAGGAGAAGCTGGCGATGGTCCGTGATGGAATCCTGCGGAATGTCTCCGTGGGGTACTCCATCATGGACGCCGCCCCATCCCGCGACGGTGCAGGAATCGTCGCCACCTCATGGCAACCCCATGAGGTGTCCGTGGTGAGTGTGCCAGCTGATGCGACCGTCGGCTTCGGGCGATCGCTCGATGACGACGCTGCAGCGGCACTGGCCGCGACCCCCCAACCCCCCGACAACAACCCCATGGAACCGACCATCGACCTCGAGGCGGTGCGGGCGCAGGCTGCGGCCGATGAGCGCTCGCGCGGTGCCGCCATCACTGCACTGTGCCGAGAGCACGGCGCCGACGATCTGGCCCAGGGCCTGATCGAGCGCGGAGCAACCGAAGCCGACGCCATGCGCGACGTGCTGAACCAGATCGCCAAGCGTGCGAAGCAGCCGGCCCAGGCCGCTACTCCTGCCGCATCTGCCCAACCCATCGCCCGTTCGGCCGACATCGGCCTGAGCGAGAAAGAGACTCAGCGCTACAGCTTCCTGCGTGCGATCCGTGCGCAGATGATGCCCAACGATCGAGGCATGCAAGAAGCCGCCGCCTTCGAGCGTGAGGTTTCCAACGCCGTCGAGAAGCAGCTCAACGTCAGCGCCCGGGGGTTCCTGGTCGCCAACGAAGTGCTGCATCGTGACCTGACCGTGAGCACCGCCAGCGCTGCCGGCGATCTGGTGTTTGTCGATGCCCGGCCTGGCAGCTTCATCGAGCTGCTGCGCAACCGGATGGCTCTGACCAGCCTGGGTGTGACGATGCTGACCGGCCTCAACGGCCCTGTCGCCATCCCCCGCCAGACCGGTGCTCCTACGGCCTACTGGGTGGCAGAGAAGGGTGAGCCCACCGAGTCGAATCCGACGGTGGATCAGGTCAACCTGGTCGCCAAGACCCTCGGCGCCTACACCGAGTTCAGCCGCCGCCTGGTGCTGCAGTCCAGCATCGACGTCGAGCAGATGGTCCGCAATGAGCTGGCCATGGTCATCGGCCTTGAGATCGACCGGGCTGCCCTCTATGGCACCGGTTCGTCGAGCCAGCCCGAGGGTCTGAAGTTCACGACCGGGATCAACACCAAGGACTTCGCTGCAAACCAGCCGACCTATGCCGAGCTGGTGGAGATGGAGACCCTGGTCGCAGCCGACAACGCCGACATCGGCGCGATGGCCTACCTGACTAACGCCACCATCTATGGTGGATTCAAGACCACCGAGAAGGCGAGCTCGACCGCTCAGTTCGTGCTTGAGCCTGGCGGCACCGTCAACGGCTACCCCGTCGTGCGATCCAACCAGGTCGCGTCAAATGACGTGTTCTTCGGTGTCTGGAATCAGCACGTCATGGGAATGTGGGGCGCCCTGGATCTCCAGGTCAACCCCTACGCCCTCGACAAGTCCGGTGGTGTGCGCGTGACCGCCTTCCAGGATGTGGACGTCGCTGTCCGTCATCCCGAGGCGTTCTGCCGCGGCAACAATAACCTGTGACCATGAGAGTCGAGATCCTGCGTCAGACCTCCATCGCCGGCCGGCCCGCGAGGGTCGGTGATGTGATGGAGGTGAGCGACCGTGATGCCAGGCTGCTGATCGGCAGCGGCAAGGCAACGGAAGCCCAGCTGGTGCAGGATCCGGCTCCTACCCCTACCGCCCCCCGCAAACCCCGCTCGAAGAGGACCCATGGCGATTCATGAACTCACGCTGGAGAAGCTCCAGCATTTCACCCTCCTGGCCACGACCACCATCACCGCCACCGGCAACCAGACCGGTGTCGACCTGGCCGGCTACGAAGGCGACGTGCAGATCATCCTGTCCGGCACTGCTGCCGGTGCCAGTGCTGATCTGACGTTCCGAATCGAGGAGTCAGAGGACAACTCGACGTTCACCGCTGCCACCGGCGGCAGTTTCACTGCGATCGCCAATGCGGCGAGCAAGCAGGTGATCACGCTGAACAGCAACGACCTGAAGCGGTACATCCGCCTGAGCTGCACTGCCAAGACTGGATCTGCCAGCTCTGCGGTGACCTGCTTCGGCTTCGGTCTGAAGAAGTACGGCTGAGGTGAGTGATGGCATTGAACGAGGTTCCCGCAGACTTCCTGGCTGACTTCGGCGTCACTGTGACGGCTGGAGCGGTGACGGGTCTCGGGATCCTCGACATGCCTGGTGAGTACGTGGCCGACGGGCGAGTGATCACGACGGAGTATCTGCTCCGAT